>Ga0302183_10000209_pt1 | contig 28257 bp, 15 predicted proteins | sample I_Palsa_N3_2_FD_200232 | JGI IMG/M metagenome (GOLD analysis project Ga0302183, IMG submission 200232) | Peat permafrost microbial communities from Stordalen Mire near Abisko, Sweden - I_Palsa_N3_2 | ecosystem: Environmental > Terrestrial > Soil > Palsa > Peat permafrost | place: Sweden...
GGCAGGAAAGTTGCTGCTGCGAAAATTCTCTGCAACAAACCCGCGCCGGCTCCGGGAATCACGATGGCGCGGCTCATCAGCGGGACCATGAGCAACACAACAGCACAACACACGACGAGAAAAACTCTTATGCCTCGTGCATCGGCCTGTTTCCAAAGCGCAAGAAGGAAGATGAATGGTATCGCAATCAGGAAGACAACCAGAAACGGGAATGCCGTGTGCCGGGGATCAGGCAGCGGAAAGATACCCGCCTGGATGCAGGTGCATCCGACAACGGTCATCGAAACCCACGCGAGCCAATAGTACACGGGCGATACTCCTCGGCTGCGCAGTGCGCGATAGATGCCGTAACCTCCCGTGATTAACGCCACACCGGTAATGATTGCCCCCGCATTGAAGACAGCGGGGTGACTAGAATTGGGTGAGCCGAGCATGCTCGCCGCCTGCCGCAGGAAGCTATAACCGGGATAGAACGCCGACGCGATTAATTGCGCCCCAAAGTACACGATCGGCACGCCAACGGCTGCTCCAAGGCAAAACTGAACTGCGCCGCGTTTTGACGCACCCAAATGGTGTCTCCCTGATTCGACTAACTTATAACATGGAGCAACCAAATTGGCCCTCGCGCGTGCGTCCCATCGCTGGACTTGCGCCAAATTCCTCGGTAGGCTATCGGCACCCTGGGGCGCACGGCGGGGACCATCCACAAAGGAGACTTCTCGTGAAACAAATTTCGCGCTACATCCTCGTAACCACGTTTCTCTTCGCCGCCGCCGGAATCGTGCGCGCCCAGGACTCCGCGCCGCAAAAAACGAAAACCCCCGCCGCCGCCGTGCTCGAAGCCTGGAACGATGTGGGCAATCGCCTCATCACCATGGCCGAAGACTGGCCCGAAGCGAAATACACTTACAAGCTCACTCCGGAAACACGCACGTTCCAGACGATCATCCTGCACATCGCCGGCTCAAATTACGATTGCATCAACCACATCTCCGGCTCGAAATTGGGTGACGCGCAAAACGATCCCCCGGTCGCGAACTACAAGACCAAGGCCGAGACCGTCGCCTACCTGAAAAAATCCATCGCCGACGGCGCCGCCCTCATCACCAAAGAAGGCGACGCCAAAGTCCTCGCCCACCTCGACTACTGGATCGGCTACACCGGACACATGGGCGAACACTACGGCCTGCTAGTCGCCTACTACCGCGCGACCAGCCAGGTCCCGCCCGAATCACGCCCCAAGAAATAACAACCGGATAAGCGCGCGCGCGCCTTCGCTTTCGTAGGGGCACGGCACGCGGTGCCCGGCACAAATCCTCGGCGAGGTTTCAGCGCTGGTAACCGGGTCGGACTGCGCGCGCCCTCCCCGCGCTGTTTGCTGGTGTCGCTGAAGCGCGCAGTGTCAGCTTTCTCGGCGCCACGGACTATGGCGATGTGAAACGTCAATGCGGCGAATTGTTCTTTGGTATCGCGGCAGGCATCACGTCGCTTTTAACTGAGACCTATGCAGTACCGATAATTCTCACTTGGTCGGCAGGGCTGCGATCTGTTTGGCCTTATCGTCGATTTCATCGCACAGGGTTGCTACTTTGTCTTCATCTTTGGAACTCTCGAACAACCGAACTAGCCCACGGCAAGCCTCCTTAATCTGATTCACGAGTCCATCCCTCGTTCCCGTCCCAATTATGATTTTGGGATCGTCTATGTAAAGCCGCTGCTGAGAGCGATCGTAAACCGACACGTAATACTTATCGTCTTCGCCCGCAGCGGCACTAGTGTCGACTTGGGACACGATCATCTTGTTGTTCGGTCCTTCAAAGCCTTGCTTGGCCTGGCCGCTGGTTGGGTCCTGCAGAATACTTTCTTCGTGAAATAGGTACGTCGTGCCCGGGTTCGGGTAACTAGGTCCCTCTTTAGTTTTTATAACCCAATTTATCTTGTCGCCGGGACATACGGTCAAACTCTTAGCACTTGGATTGGGGTTGCTCGGATCGTCGCATCCGCTAGTGGTGGCCGCCGGAGTGATACCGTACGACGGCCTCTCGTTCGCTCCCGTGGCGATGATCGTGATGGTCCAAGTAGTATTTTTGTACTTTGCCTTTTCCTGCGCGTTCGCTCCGATGGCGAACATTCCGCCAAAAACAGCTACAACAACGGCAAAAAACACCAGGCGTTTAGGCAACAATTCGAAGGCCAAATCTTCGCACATGAACGACCTCCTCAATTCAAGTTAGGGTAAATAACCGCGCGGTCGGTACCCGATTACTACAAATCTCGTTTCGACGCAAAGCAATTCTCGGCCCGCGCAGTACCGAACACCGAGCGCCTATTGATAAGACTTTGCCTCCGTTGCGATCCGATCGAATTCAGCGTCCGACCGCAAGCTCTTCAGCTCTGGATTCGCAAGCAGTGACTCGCGAGGATACCCCGCCGCCACCGCTTTCCGCAGCCACGCCAGCGCCTCCGCACGTTCGCCCGCCTCCAGATGGATCAAGCACGCGATCAGCAGAACGTCCACGTCTTGAGGGGCAGCCTTGAGTGCCTGTTCCAGATACTTTCGCGCGCGCGCAGGATCATTCCTTCTCGAGTAGTAGTGAGCCAGCGAGCTCAGCACATCGGAATCTTTGGGATTAACTTTCAGTTGATTTTCGGCCAGAAGTATCGCCTGCTGGTAAGCGGCGGCCGCCCTGCTCGAATCTCCGGGGATCATGCGATACGCGTCCGCCAAATTGCCCCAGTACTCATATCTCTGCGGACTTATGTCTATTGCTTTCTGGGTGTAGGTCACATCTTCTTCGAAGAATCCCAGAAAAAAGCTCACGTTCCCGGCGTTGGCCAGTAAATCCGCGTCATGGGGCGCCACCTCAAGGCCGCGCCGGAAGTATTCGTTTGCCTGTCCAAATTGCCCGATGTAAAGGTACGCGGCCCCGACATTCAGGTAGATCCACGCATTGTCCGGAGTGATTTCCGCCAATTTCTGCCAGGTTTGCGCGGCTTCTCCGTATCGCGCATGTCCGTAAAGGAAAGCGCCGAGCAGGTTGTAGCAGCTCCAGCATGCTGGACTGATTTCGATCGCATGCCGAAATGTTTGCTCGGCCTCGGCCGTGCGCCCCAGCGAATCGTAGGTTCTGGCGAGACCCAGGTACGCGTCCACGTTTTTCGGGTCCCCTTGAATGATCCGTTGGAATCCCGAGGCAGCTTCCGCATAGGCCCCGGTCCGTTGGTTCATTTCGGCGATGGCCAGCTGTATCTCAGGCAACTGGCTGTTCAGATCGCGAGCCGCCTTCACCGCAGTCTTCGCTGCTTCCGCCCACGCCGGATCTTTGGTGGCGCTGTACTTGTACCAGTAGGCTTGCGCGAGCTCCGCTTGCGCTTGCGCGTAGGAAGGGTCTTGCTCGATCGCGTGCTTAAACAGCGCGATCGCGGTTTCCACATTTTCCGGCCGCTCGTACCGCTGCAGGTAGCCAGTTCCTTGAATGTAATAATCGTATGCGGTCAGAACGGTTGTGCCATGCGCGGTAAGCGAGGAAGCCTTGCTCGCCGATAATTGAAGCTCGAGCATCCGCGAGGCCGTGAGCACAACCTGGTCTTGCAGACGAAACAGATCATTCGCCGGCTCGGTGATCGTCTCCGTGCGGAGCTGTTGGCCGGTTTTGGCATCCACGATGCTCAGATTTATGCGCACGGAATCCTGTGTTTGCTGCCAGCTCGCGGCCAGCACCAGGTTCGCGCCAAACTGGCTTCTTGCCGTTTGAACGCTGCTCACATGCTTGTCGCGCACATCCGAAGCGGAGGCCACCTGCAGCTGCGGCACCCGCGCCATTTTTGCCGTAACTGTCTCGGTCAGCCCATCGCAGTAGATTTGCTCTCGCGCTTGTCCGTCAATTGCGCTGAAGGGCAGCACAACAAGGTTCTTCTGCTGTGGAATACCCGGACCGAAGAGCCTTTGCCAGCCTTGTCTGTCGAATTTATAAAATCCCGCGGGAACAATGCCCAGCAGCAGAAGAATGACGCCGGCGCCGTAAAAAAACCGGCGCCTCGGCCCTGCTCCTCTGGCCGCGACTTTTTCCGCGCTGGTCTTGTCGCTGGCGGCTTGCGATCTTCGCAAATCCTCAAACCCCGAACTCGGCTCGCCGGACTCCACGTCCCGTTTCAACCGCCTCAAATCGCTGCACATTTCGGAAGCGTGCTGGTAACGAAGCTCGCGATCCTTCTCCAGAGCCTTCTTGACGATTTCTTCAACTCTCAATGGCAACTCAGGATTCAGAAACGTGGGCGCAACCGGGGCTTTATGCAGGATGGCTTCGAAAAGATTTGCCCAGGTGTCTCCTCGAAAGGGCCGCGTAGCCGTAGCCATTTCGTACATCACGGCTCCGAAAGAGAACAGGTCCGTCCGCGCGTCCAGCTCTTTGCCCCGCGCTTGCTCCGGTGACATATAAGCCGCAGTCCCCACCGCGGTACCCGGACTCGTCAAGAATTGCTCGTCGAGTGTGGGCGCATTTCCTTCCGATGTCGGCCCCGTAGCACCCCATGACGAGCTCAGCTTCGCCAAGCCGAAATCGAGAATTTTTGCGTGGCCGCGCTCCGTTACAAAAATGTTGGCCGGCTTGATGTCGCGGTGGATGATGCCCTTGGAGTGCGCCGCATCCAGCGCGTCCGCAATCTCAATGGCCAGATTCAGCAGTTCTTCGAGCGGTAACGCCTTGCCCGCCGTGCGATGCTTCAGCGTGGTGCCTTGCATCAGTTCCATGGCGATGAATGAAGTTCCGCCTTCTTCGCCAATTTCGTAGATGGTGCAAATTCCCGGGTGGCTCAGCGCCGACGCGGAGCGGGCTTCGCGGCGGAATCGTTCCAGCGCATGTGCGTCGTTGGCCATGTGTTCGGGTAGGAATTTCAACGCCACATGGCGCCCGAGCGTGAGGTCCTCGGCTTCATACACCACACCCATCCCGCCACCGCCCAGTTTTTCCAGGATGCGATAGTGCGAGATTGTTCGTCCCACGATAGGCAAGAAATCAGTCACTGGTGCAGTATCTTACGCCCGCCTCCGCACCCCGGCAATCGTGCACACGCGCGCTCGAACACCAAATTGTCCACACCACTCCTTCGCCTTCGCCCCGCATTCGTGTTAGCACACGCGTTCGCTTTCGTAGGGGCACGGCACGCCGTGCCCGGCACAAATGCTTGGCGAGATTTCGCCGCTGGTGACCGCGTCGGACTGCGCGCGCCCTTGCTTCCCGGCGCTACTTGGTGGTGTCGGTGAAACGCACGGCGTCGCTTTTATTCGAGCCGCGCGCTATGGCGATCAATTTTCCGTCGGGAGAATAGCGAAAGTCCCAAATCAGGCCGGAAGTGAAGTGGGTCAACTGTTGCTCCGGGGCCCCGGCGATCGGCTGTTTCATCCAAAGATTTTGCACGCCGGTTCGGATGTCCACGAACGCAACGGCCACCTGGCCCGGAATCCAGCGGGCGAGACGATGCTCGGGTTCGAACGTCTCGGCCAGTTCCAGATCGGACTTCGACTCAACGCCTCCCTCTATATTCACCGCTGCGACCCTTCCGTTCTTGCCCGCGGATTGAAATGCTATGTGCTGTCCGTCGGAGGAAACCATTGGCCCAGTGATTGCCACGCGATCGGAAACTTGCACCGCTACACCGCCGGAAATGGGCATCTTGAAAATGTGAGACGAGCCGCTGGGTGCTTGTCCCAGGTACCACACCCAAGCCCCCGCCGCATCGCATGCGGCTCCCAGCTCGCGCGACCCATTCGTAAGCTTCGTCGACGCTCCGCTCTGCAGCTCGAACTTCCAGAGATGGTACGCGCCCTCAGCATCAGTCGCAAAGACGACCGCGCGGCCGTGGTCGCAGATGGTGGGCCCCTCGCGATAGCGGCCGTCAAACGTAAGCTGCCTTTGGTTTCCTCCGTCGGCATCCGCACTGAAGAGTTCCCAGCTCTCAGTGCGGTTAGCGGTATAAACGATTCGGTTATCAGGAGTCCAGGCGATTCCATCAGCGCCATCCAGCCTGCCCGAGGTTACTTGTTTTACATCGTCTGCAGCGCTGGCCGGTCCGACCCAGATGTCACTCAGAAAGTTCTGCTGCAAGGCCACGATCGTCCGGCCGTCCGCCGACACCGAAACTGAATAATAGTCGCTCAGATCGTTCGAGAGGCGGCGCGCTTTGCCACCCGGGTAACTCACCATCCATAGCTGCATCGGCACGCCGGTCTTCTCTTGCGCCGTGATCAGAAACCCACTGCCATCTGGGAGCCAGGTCAAATCACCCATCCAGCGCCAGCCCCGTCCCGGTATCAGTTTTTCCTTACCGGTCGCAACTTCGATTTCTACTACCTTAAAATTGTTTCCACTGGTATCCGGTTCGTTCAAGTACGCCGCAATGCGTCGGCCATCCGGCGACCACTTCACTGCGTGATAAGCGCTCCTTCCGGTGCCCTTCCGCACAGCTAGCTTTCTCGCGCCGCTTCCGTCCGCGTTTGCAAGCATAAGGCGGCAGTCCCCTGAAGCTAGGTCAGCGGTTGCATACGCCATTTGAAGTCCATCGGGTGAAAAGGAAACGCCGGCATCCGCGAGATCCAGCAACAGCCGCGGGGTTCCTCCGAGGATCGGTATCTGATAGAACTTTCCGTTCTGGTCGTTTGGGGCCGCAGACCCATAATCCAAAAAGCTCCCATCGGGAGTGAACGTGGGATCGAAAATTTCGGCGGTCCCGGGCGGAACTATCTGCACTCCGCTCGCGACGTCCATTTGACGCACCCAAAGGCTGTAACGCCCGCGCGCATTCGAAACATAGGCGATGTATCGGCCGTCAGGCGAGATGCGAGTCACGGTCACGTCGCCGCTCGACGTCAGACTCGAGATCGACGGATTTTGGAATGCGCTCGCCGCCATCCCCGAGCGCAAAAACCCCTTCCAGTAAAGCCAGCCGCCAGCACTCAGCAGCACGAATAAGAGAATTACGCCCGGAAGAATCAGTTTTCGTCCAAGCGCAGGCCGCGCGGAATCCGCGGCAACGCCGATCGCACTCGCGCGTCCAGATTCCGCAGTCGCAACCGCGGTCGAATCGCCTCGCAAGGAACCGGATTTTGTAGCGCCGGCTTGCCCTGAGTTTCGAAGGGGCTTCAGCCCGGCATCTTCCGATTCCGCGTCCTCGGTAAGCGCCGCATGTCGCACCGAACTCGAATCGCGCTTCAGTCGCTCCAGGTCCGCGCGCATCTCCGCCGCGCTCTGGCAGCGCAGCTTCGGATCTTTCTCCAGCGCTTTGTTGATCAGCTCCTCGAGCTTTGGCGGCAGATCGGGATTGAGACGCACCGGCGGCACCGGCGCGCGATTCAAGATGGCGTCGAAAATAACAGCGGAAGTATCGCCCCGAAACGGTAAAACTCCTGTGCACATTTCATAAAACACCACGCCCAGCGAAAAAAGATCGCTGCGCGCGTCCAGCTCTTTTCCGCGCGCCTGCTCCGGCGACATATACGCGACCGTGCCCACCGCCGCGCCCGGACTCGTAAGCACTTCGTCCGCCGTAACCGTAGGGATGCCGGACGAGAGCTTCGCCAATCCAAAATCGAGAACTTTCGCGTGCCCGCGCTTGGTCACGAAAATATTCCCGGGTTTGATGTCGCGGTGAACGATGCCTCGCGTGTGCGCCGCGTCCAGCGCATCCGCAATCTGAATCCCCAACTCCAGAATTTGTTCCACCGCAACCGGCCGGCCGGAAATCAGATGCTTCAGCGTCTGGCCGTCCAGAAATTCCATGGCCAGAAACGCCCGCCCGCCGTCTTCGCCGATGTCATATATCGTGCAGATGTTCGGATGGTTCAGCGCCGATGCCGCTTTCGCCTCGCGCCGAAAACGTTCGAGCGCCTGCGCGTCATGCGCCACTTCATCCGGCAGAAATTTCAGCGCCACAAAGCGGTCCAGCCGCGTGTCTTCCGCCTTGTACACCACACCCATCCCGCCGCTACCCAGTTTTTCCAGGATGCGATAGTGCGAAATCGTCCGGCCAATAATGGGCGAGGAATCACTCATTGGTGCAGTATCTTACGCCCGCCTCCGCCACCCGGCAATCGTGCAGCGGCTTTGCCTCGTAGCCCCCACACCACCCAACGCCCGGCCTTCAATCTTTGCCTTCGTAGCGGCCGCCTTCAGGCGGGCGGATTCACCTCTGGACACGCCGGCCCATCCTTCGCCAACCTCAAATTGTCCACACCACTCAGCCCCTCGCCTTCGCCCCGCATTCGTGTTAGTGTTTTTTGTGATTATTTGGAGCAAGTCGCGCGAGGCGGACCTGAGATTTCAGGCGCCGTTGAGCTATGCGCCGCGGAAACGTCGGCTCTCGGCTACGGCCACCCTATCAAACCGACCCGTTTCCGGCTCCAAACTCTGCCCGAATTTATTGTCTCGAAAAACTCCTAAATTGCCTCCCAATGAGGCAATTTCTAATCGATACTGTCTTCGAATAGAAACGTCCGTAACCTACAGAAAACAAAGCACGGAATATTTTCTAATCGATACTCAGAACGCCACTTTTGTGCACACTCCCAAGACCATTCTCGAGCCCCCCAAAATGCCCAAAACGCTCGCCCGAAATCCAGATTTGTCTCGTTCAGCGTTAAAAAAACTGATACTCCTATTTCTGGGGGTCACGCTTTTCACCGTGTCAGCTTCAGCGCAGGACCGCACGCAAGCTCGCTCCATGGTTATCTCGCAGGACGGCATCGTCGCGGCCGAAAGTCCGCTCGCGGCGCAAGCCGGCGCCACAATTCTCGCGCATGGCGGCAATGCCGTGGACGCGGCCGTGGCCGCGAACGCCGTTGTAGGCGTCGTCGAACCCATGATGAACGGGATCGGCGGCGATCTTTTCGCCATTGTGTACGACGCCAAGACGGGAAAACTCTACGGCTTGAATGCGAGCGGCTGGGCCCCCGCCAAACTCTCCATCGAATTCCTCAAAAGCAAAGGCTTCACCTCCATGCCGCAGGGCGGAATCCAGAGCGTCACCGTTCCCGGCGCGGTGGACGGCTGGTCCAAGCTGCTCGCAAAATTCGGCAGCAAGCAATTTCCGGAAGTTCTCGCTCCTGCCATCCACTTCGCGCGCGAAGGTTTCCCCGTCCCCGAAGTAGTCGCGCACGAATGGAAAGCTGCGGAAGGGCATCTGAAGCAAGACCCCAACGCTGCGGCAACCTACTTAATCGATGGCCGCGCCCCGCACGTCGGCGAAGTTTTCCGCAATCCGGATCTTGCGCACTCGCTCGAACTCCTGGCTGCGGGCGGCCGCGACGCCTATTACAAAGGCGAAATCGCGAATCGCATCGTCGGCACATCCGCACGGCTCGGCGGCACGATGACGCTCGAAGATTTGGCCGCCTACTCGAGCGAATGGGTCGAGCCCATCTCCACCACCTATCGTGATTGGACCGTGTACGAAATTCCGCCCAACGGGCAGGGAATCGCGGCCCTCGAAATGCTCAACATCATGGAGGCCTTTCCCCTCGCACAGCTTCACAATTCCGCCGACGCCCTGCATGTAATGATCGAAGCGAAAAAGCTGGCCTACGCCGATTTGCAGCGTTACATCGCGGACCCGAAATTCAGCGCCGTGCCGGTTGCCGGGCTGCTCTCGAAGGAGTACGCGGCCCAGCGCGCGAAATTAATCGACATGGCCAAAGCCAATTGTGACGTCTCGCCGGGCGAGCCCGAGTTCTCGCCCCAGGGCGACACCATGTATCTCAGCGTGGTCGATCGCGACGGCAACATGGTTTCCTTGATTCAAAGCAACTACAATTCCTTTGGTTCCGGAATCGTGGCGGACGGAACCGGCTTCGCTCTGCACAATCGCGGCGCGCTCTTCAGCTTTGACCCCGCATCGCCGAATGCCGTGGCCGGCCACAAGCGCTCGCTGCACACCATCATCCCCGGCTTCATGACCCGCGGGCAGGAACGCATCGCCTTCGGCATCATGGGTGGATTCAACCAGGCTCAAGCGCACGCCCAGTTCGTAGCCGACCTCGCGGATTTCGGCATGAACATTCAAGCGGCGCTCGAAGCGCCACGCTTCACGAAATATACCTTCGCAGGTTGCGACGTTACGATGGAAAATCGCTTTCCCGCGGACATTCGCAAAGCGCTCGAACAACGCGGCCACCAAATCGAAGTCATAGGCGGTTTTTCGCCGGAAGTGGGAGCGGGACAGGCCGTCCGCCGCGATTTTTCCACCGGAGTCAACTTCGGCGCCTCCGATCCGCGCAAGGACGGCGCGGCTATCCCCCAGCCTCCCGCGCTCAAATGATTACTCGGCAGCCACGACCAACGGTGGTTCTATTTCCAACTTTTCAGTTCGTGTAAGTGTTGTCGAATGTTTAACTTTGGTACGGACGTACCATTGTGACCCACGTTACTCCCAGCTAGCCTGACCCTGGGAAATCCACGGGGGTGCTTTCCTGCCCTCTGGCTCCACTCATGTCCAGCAGAACGATATCAGTCCGGCCAAAGCGGAAGGGAGCCTCGCGCCCCGCGGAACTCCGCGGCACAAATTCTCCCTTCGACGACGCGAACTTTCAGCTGCTTTTCTCCGCCAATCCGCAGCCGATGTACATCTTCGACCTGCAGACCCTGCAGTTCCTTGAAGTCAACGCCGCCGCCGTCCAGCATTACGGCTACACCCGCCAGGAAATGCTCGGAATGCGGCTCACCGACGTGCGCCCGCCGGAAGACATTCCGCGCCTGCTCGACGTGGTGCAAAACGGAACCTCGAAGCTGGCCTCGCATGGCTGCTGGCGGCACGTGCGCAAGGACGGCACGATTGTAGAAGTGGAATCGACGGCGCAGAGGATTCTCTTCGGCGGGCGCCACGCCATGCTGGTGGGGGCGCAGGACGTCAGCGCGCGTCGCGCGGCCGAAGAAATGGTCGCCGAGCACAATGCGTATTTGCAGGCGCTGACGGAGAATAATCCGCTGGCCATCGTGGTGCTAGATCCCAATCGCCGCATTCAGATGTGCAATCCCGCCTTCGAGAGGCTCTTCGGATATCGCCAGAGCGACATTCTGACCATGGACCTGGATTTAATGGTGTCCCCGGAAGGGCAAGCGAGCGAAGCCTTCGCGCTGAGCGATCGCGTGGCCGGAGGGGAAGTGGTGCGCGCGGAAGCGCGGCGGCGCCGCAGCGACGGCTCGCTCGTGGAAGTAAAAATCGTGGGTGTGCCGCTGGTGGCGAACGGCAAACGGATCGGCACTTTCGGAATGTACGAAGACATCACCGAGCAGCGCCGCGCCCGCGAAGCGCAGAAAAAAGCGGAAGAGCGGCATACCATGCTCTTTGAAAACGCGGTGGAAGGAATTTTCCAGACCACCCCGGCAGGCCGCATCTTGAGCGCGAATCCGGCGTTCGCGCGCATGTGCGGTTTCGCGTCTCCCTCCGAGATGACCCATAGTGTCCAGAACCTGGGCGCGGATATTTACGCGGATCCCCAGGTGCGCGGTGAATTCAAGCGCTTGATTGAGGAGCGCGGCAGCGTGGAGAACTTCGAATACCAGTTGCGGCGAACGGATGGCACGAAGATTTGGGTTTCGGAAAATGCGCGCGTGGTGCGAGACGCGAACGGCAAGATCGTCTCCTACGACGGCACGGTCGAGGACATTTCCGACCACAAGCGCGCCGAACTTGAGCGCCAGGTGAATTTCGAGATCATTCACGCCGTGAGCGTCACGGACAACCTCGACGATCTGCTGCGCTTGATCCATCTCGCGCTGAGAAAAGTGCTCTACGCCGAAAACTGTTTCGTGGCCCTCTACGAACCCTCCACCGGAATGTTTCATTTCCCCTTTTTCGCCGATCAATACGACGTGGCTCCGCCCCCGCAACAGGTAGGCCGCAGCTGCACCGCGTACGTTTACCGGACCGGCCGCGCCATGCTCATCCCGCAGTGGGCCTTCGATAAACTCGCGGAACAAGGCGAAGTGGAACTAGTGGGTACGGCGTCACCGTCGTGGCTGGGTGTTCCGTTGCGCACTCCGGCAGCCACCATCGGCGTGCTGGTGGTCCAGCATTACGAAGATCAAACCGCCTACACCGAGCGCGATCTGGAATTCCTGGCCTCGGTGGGCGGCCAGATTGCGCTGGCGATTGAACGGAAACGCGCCGAAGAAAAAGTGCGCGATAGCGAGGCGCGACTCCGGGTGCTGGTCGAACAGCTCCCGGCCGTTCTTTGGACCGTGGATAGCGGCCTGCGCTTCACCTCCGCGCTGGGAGCGGGGCTGACGCGGCTGGCGCTGAAGCCGAACCAACTGGTGGGAATGTCACTTCTGGAATATTTTGAGACCGCGGACCAAAGCTTCCTGCCCATCGCGGCGCACCGGCGTGCGATCGCGGGAGAGTCCACCACATTTCATATCGAATGGAAAGGCGGATCCTACGCTTGCCACGTGGAACCGCTGCGCGACGCGGGCGGCCAGTTGCAAGGGGCCATCTGCATGGCGCTCGATATCACCGACCGCCGGCAACTGGAAGAGCAGCTGCGGCAGTCACAAAAAATGGAAGCGGTGGGTCGGCTGGCCGGCGGCATCGCGCACGATTTCAACAATTTGCTCATGGTGATTCAAGGGTATGCCGATCTGCTGGCGGAACGCCTGCCCGCGGGCGATTCCTTGCGGCGGAATGCGGAGCAAATCCAGACGGCGTCGCAGCGCGCCACCTCGCTCACGCGGCAATTGCTGGCCTTCGGGCGCAAGCAGATGCTCGCGCCGAAAGTGCTGGGTATCCAAAGCATCGTCGCGGACATGGAGAAGATTCTCTTCCGCTTGATCGGCGAGGATATAAGGCTGGAAACTTCGTGCGCCCCGAACGTGGGCTTGATCAAGGCCGATCGTACCCAGATCGAGCAAGTAATTCTGAATCTCGCGGTGAACGCGCGCGATGCCATGCCGCAGGGCGGCCGCCTGACCATCGAAGCCTCGAACGTTGATTTGGACGCGTCGGCCTCTCATCTGCCCGTGGTGATCGCGCCGGGGAATTATGTGATGCTGGCGGTCACCGACAACGGCTTCGGCATGGACGCCGAAACGCAAGCGCACATCTTCGAGCCTTTCTTTACCACCAAGGAAAAAGGCAAAGGCACCGGGCTGGGCCTGGCCACGGTGTACGGCATCGTAAAGCAGAGCGGCGGGTACGTATGGGTGTACAGCGAGCCGGGTCGCGGGACAAGCTTCAAAATCTATCTTCCGCGCGTCGAGGATGAGCAGCCGGCCAGCCCACGCGAGCGCCACAACGAGGTGCGGCCGCTGCAACGGGGTACGGAAACCATTTTGCTTGTGGAAGACGAGACCGGCGTCCGGGAACTGGCGCGCGAATATCTAAGGTCGAGCGGTTACACGGTGCTGGAGGCTGAAGACGGACATACGGCACTCGAACTCGCCGCCATGCATGCGGGGACCATACATCTCTTGATGACTGATGTGGTGATGCCCGGGATCAGCGGCCGGGAACTCGCCGACCGCGCGAAATACATTCGCCCGGACATGAAAATTCTGTACATGTCGGGCTACACGGATCAGGCTGTGGTGCATCACGGAATCCTGGAATCGGATGCCGTCCTGCTGCAAAAGCCCTTCACACTATCCACGCTTTCGGCCAAGCTGCGCGAGATCCTCAGCGGCGAGTCAGTCTCGCGATAGCTTTTCTTTCATGCCAATCTCACAATCCGCGGTCGCGGGCTATTTGTGGAGCAGCGATTCCCAATTGGGCGGCACGCGTCCCGCGGGCCCCGGCGCGGGCTGGCTCGCGGGATGACAGTGCGGGCTCGGCAACTTGGGACCATCAACAAATTGCCGCGTGCGGTAGTCGTAGAACCATTCCTCTCCCGGCTCGAAGCTATTGATGATGGGGTGGCCGGTGGAGGCGTTGTGCTTGGTGGCATGCTGGCTCGGCGACGTGTCGCAGCAACCGATGTGGCCGCATTCGGCGCAGCGGCGAAGGTGCAGCCACCAGCCGTCCGTTGCCAGGCATTCGACGCAGCCCGCGCCGCTTGGCTTCGCGTTCAAATTTATTCCTTCTCGTTGAGCACTCATGAAGCCTCCTAGCCCAAACTCTTCCTGCGATTAAACCCTAATTCGGGAGCCTCCTGCAACGCCGGGACGGCGGATGGAAGGCCGGCGCCGCGGAAGTGCGCTTTATTCTTCGCGAGTGGTATCATTTCGTGGGGCAAAAATTGCCGAGCGGGACCCGGGAGCATCGACCATGGCTGAACCGAGCAAAGAAGAATTGTTGGCGCGCATTGCGGAGCTGGAGAAGCAGGCGGGCGGATCGAAACGAAGCGGAACGCTGGAATTTCGCGTGGGAGAAAAGGGCGGCGTCAGCGTGTACGGGCTGGGACGCTTTCCGGTCACACTCTACTACGAACAGTGGATCCGCTTGCTCGACGTGGCGGATGGGCTGCGCACGTTCCTAGAAGAAAATAAGCACCGGCTAAAGCTAAAAACGAAAGAATAATCGAAGCTCGGTTGATTTTTGAATGGGCTGTAAGATTCCTTCCTGTTGCAGAATGGTACACCTGAGCGTTCCCGAACAGCGCCGCTTTTTGCCTGCCTGCGTCAATCCCTTCGCGATGCCTTCCAAGATATTGAAACCGCAGAGGTTGATGCCGCGACTGCGGGTGGTGCGAATGGCCCGGAACTTGGCGTCAAATGCGCAGCTACAGGATTAGCGAACAGCTGGCACCCGGTGTGGCTATCTGCCGTGATGCGCGCAGCAGGGGGACTTGATGGGTGCAAACGGAGAACGGATTTCGCGAGATACGGTGACCGAGGACGGGATCGGCGCACGGAGACTCTGGACGGCAGTTGTGGTCGTCGCGGTGAACGACTGGCGCAACGGCACGCTGCGCGCGCGACGCAAAGCGCAGGAATTTCTTTTCGAGAATGACAAGGATTTTGAGATGGTTTGCGCGGGCGCGGGGCTGGAGCCGGGCGATTTTCGCACGCGGCTGCTCAAGATTGGCCAGCGAATCGAGATGCAAAACAGAAACGTCCAGCCGCTCGCAGCATAAACAAAGCCAGATTTTCTTCTGTGATAATCCTCCGGCCAGGCGCGCTCAAATAGCGTAGAATTTCCCGTTGCGCGAGCGCGCAAGAATTGATGGCACCCACCTTCAGCGGCTCGGCCTGCCCCGAGAAAGAGTTGCTTGCCCTTTGTGCGCGCACTCGCGTGGCGCCGAAAACCTCGCATGAAATTCAGAAACTCCTCGGCGGTCCGCTCGATTGGGATTATTTGCTGGACCAGGCGGAAGAGAATTCGGTAACCCCGCTTCTTGAGCGGCAATTGCAAGCCGCGGCGCCAAATTCCATTCCAGCAGCAGCGAACGAACGGCTGAAACACGCGAGCCGCGCCAATACGGTTCGGTGTTTGTTTCTGACCGGGGAGCTGTTCAAGGTGCTCGATCTTTTTCGAGCGCACGGGATTCAGGGGATTCCCTACAAAGGGCCGGCGCTTGCCGTGCAGGCGTATGGAGACGTTGCGCTGCGCGAGTTCGAAGACCTGGACATTATCGTTCGCCAGCGGGATCTGCCTAAGGCGCACGAGGCCATGCTCAGCCTCGGGTATCAGCCAAAGTTCGATTGGATTCTTTCGCCGGGAGCTTCGGCCGCGCTCGTTCCCGGCGAGTATAACTATCGCGACGAGGGACGGCGCGTAATGGTCGAGCTTCACACCGAGCGAACGCTGCGGCATTTTCCGGTAGTTCCGGACCTTGACGATTTTGCGCGACGGCTGGTTCCGGTTTTGCTGAGCGGGCGCGAGATATCTACTTTTGTGGTGGAAGATTTGTTATCCGTGCTCTGCATACACGGCGCGAAGGACTTCTGGGAACGGTTTTCGTGGATCGCGGATATTTCGGAACTGATTCAAGGGCGTCCGGAGCCGGATTGGGACCAAGTGATGAGCCGGGCGGCGGGTTTGCGTGCTTTGCGGATGTTAGCGCTGGGGCTGCTGCTTGCGAACACGATACTCGATGCGCCGCTTCCGCCGGAGGTGCTGCGGCGCGTGCAGCAGGATCGTGTGGCGGGCGAGGTTGCGTCCGAAGTGAAGCAACGGCTGCTTAGCCGGGAATCGCGCAGGCTGCATGCTGCCGGGCTCGTTCGCTTTCGACGGCGCATGTTGCCCGGAACGCTGGCAGGCTGGAGGTATGCGCTGCGGCTTGCGGTGGTTCCCGCGGAAGAGGATTGGGAGATGATGCGTTTGCCGCGCGCGCTCGCACCCCTTTACATCGCTTTGCGGCCGCTGCGTTTGCTCCGGAAATACGGTTGGGGCCACAGGAGCGCCTAAGGGCGCAGGCGGAGCTTCGCGCTGAATCAATTGAACCCGAAATGGCTGGGCGCGAATCTGATGGAGTGCGGTGCATACGTAATGCGCGCACCACGGTAGTGAGATAGAATCACGCATTGGCAGCTGCCCGCCGATTCGCGGGCATACGGCACAGAATCCTGCGCTCTGATAAGGGAGAACCAGCATGAGCACAATCGCGAAACCGACTGCAACGCCGGGTGAAGGCAAACCATCGGAAAATCCGCTCAAGGCGCTGGTCGCTTTCGGGCAATCCGTGTGGCTGGATTACATTCGCCGCAACCTGATCACGAGCGGCGAACTCAAGAGAAAAATTGATGAGGATGGTTTGCGCGGGGTGACCTCGAACCCGGCGATCTTCGAGAAAGCGATCACGGGGAGCACGGACTACACGCAAGCGCTGCAGGAGCTGGAGAAAAGAACCGATCTCGACGCCAAGGGAATTTTCGAACAGCTGGCCATCAAGGATATCCAGGACGCCACCGACGCATTTCGTGGCGTGTACGAAAGCACGCGGCGGCGCGACGGCTACGTAAGCCTGGAAGTGTCTCCCTATCTGGCGCACAAGACGAAGGAAACGATCGAGGAAGCGCGACGTCTGTGGAAAGCCGTGGGACGCGAGAACCTGATGGTGAAAGTGCCGGGAACGACGGAAGGGATTCCGGCGTTTCAGCAACTGATCGGAGAGGGAATCAACATCAACGTGACGCTGCTGTTCGCGCAGGATGTTTACGAGCGCGTGGCTGAAGCGTACATCGCGGGCCTCGAGCAATACGCGAAGCAGGGCGGAGACTTGAGCCGCATGGGGAGCGTGGCGAGTTTCTTCGTCAGCCGCATTGACACGCTCGTTGACGGCCAGATCGAAGACAAGATCAAGAGCACGAGCGATGCTTCGCAGCAGGGGATTTTGCGCGGATTGAAAGGCAAAATTGCCATCGCCAACGCAAAGCTCGCCTATCAGAGCTACAAACAAATATTCAGCGGCCCGCGTTGGGCCGCACTCGCGGCGCGCGGAGCACAAACGCAGCGGGTACTGTGGGCCAGCACGAGCACGAAGGATCCTTCCTTTCCGGATATTTACTACGTTTCAGAACTGATTGGGCCGGACACGGTGGATACGATTCCTCCGGCGACGTATGACGCGTTTCGCGATCACGGGAAGCCGCGCGCGAGCCTGGAAGAAAATGTGCAGGGCGCGCGCGAGACCATGGAAACGCTGGCCCGCGTGGGAATCTCGATGAAGCAGGCCACCGATAAGCTGACCGAAGACGGAGTGAAATTATTTGCCGAGGCGTTCGACAAGCTGTTGGCGGCGGTGGACAAGCACACGGAAGCTAAGGCCACGGGCTCGACGTCTCCTGCGGCGGCGCCTGCGGCGGCAAGTTTCACTTACCGGTTGCCGGAGAATCTCGCGCAGGCGGTGAAGGCTTCCATCGAAGACTGGAAGGCCAACAACAAAGTGCAGCGGCTGTGGGCGCGCGACGCGTCTCTGTGGACGAATCAGGATGAGAGCAAGTGGCTCGGCTGGTTGGGAATTGTCGAAAACCAAATTGCGCAGGAGGCCGAGTTCAAAAAGCTGGCGGATGAAATTCGCGGCGCGGGATTTACGCATCTGGTGCTCCTGGGCATGGGTGGGTCGAGCTTGTGCGTGGAGGTGTTCGACCGCACATTTGGGAAATTTGCGGGCCAGCCGCAAGTGCATGTGCTCGATTCCACCGATCCGGCGCAGATTCGCACGATCGAAGGCAAGATCGACGTGGCGAAAACAATTTTCGTGGTGTCGAGCAAGTCCGGAAGCACGCTCGAGCCGAATATTTTCAAGCAGTATTTTTACGAGCGCGTGAAGCAGGCGCTGGGAGCGGGCGAGGCCGGGAAGCGGTTCATCGCGGTGACGGACCCGGGGTCGCACATGCAGAAGGTCGCCGAGTCCGACGGTTTCCGCCACATTTATTACGGCGTGGCCAGCATCGGAGGGCGCTATTCGGCGCTTTCGAATTTTGGAATGATCCCGGCGGCGATTCAGGGCGTGGATCTGCCGAAGTTTTTGGACGCGGCGGAAGAGATGGTTCACGCGTGCGGCGCGGCGGTGCCCGCGGATCAAAACCCCGGAGCGATTCTGGGCGCGATTTTGGGGACGCTGCAGAAAAACGGGCGGGACAAGGTGACGATTTTCGCCTCGCCGGGGATTTCGGATCTGGGAGCCTGGCTCGAGCAGCTGCTGGCGGAATCCACGGGCAAGGATGGCAAGGGATTGATACCGGTGGACCGCGAGGCGATCGGGTCGCCGGATGTTTACGGAAACGATCGCGTGTTCGGCTATCTGCGGCTGGCAAGCGGTGCGGATGCGAAGCAGGACGCGGGAGTGGCGGCGCTCGAAAATGCGGGACAGCCCGTGGTGCGGATAAACGTGGCGACGAATTACGACCTCGGAAAAGAATTTTTCCGCTGGGAGATTGCCACGGCGGTGGCGGGATCGATTATCGGGATCAACGCGTTCAACCAGCCGGACGTGGAAGCGAGCAAGATCGAAACGCGCAAGTTGACCGATCAATATGAGAAGAACGGATCGCTGCCGGCGGAGACGCCGTTCTTCGAGGGCAACGGGGTCAAGCTCTTTACCGACGAAAAGAATGCTTCAGCGCTGAAACAAGCGGCCGGGAAGGACGCGACGCTGGTGGGGTATTTGCGCGCGCACATCAACCGATTGAAGGCTGGGGATTATTTCGCGGTGCTGGGCTACATCGAGCGGAACGACGAACACCAGACGCAGCTGCAAACGATTCGGCACGCAGTGCGAGATAAGAAACGCGTGGCCACTTGCCTGGGATTCGGGCCGCGCTTCCTGCATTCCACCGGGCAAGCTTACAAGGGCGGGCCGAATTCGGGCGTGTTCCTGCAGATCACGTGCGACGACGCTGCCGATCTTCCGGTGCCGGGGCAGAAGTACACGTTCGGAATCGTGAAGGCGGCGCAGGCGCGGGGGGATTTCGCGGTGCTGGCGGAGCGGAATCGGCGCGCACTGCGCGTGCATCTGGGCGCGGACCTTGCGGCGGGGTTGAAAACACTGCAGCAGGCAATCCAACAGGCGCTATCGTAATCCAATCAAGCGGAGGCTGAGTCGATGGATAAGGCTGGAACAGGAAACGTGTCGGAGGAAGCGGTCGCCCGGCCTGCGCCGCCTTGCGCCATGGTGATATTCGGCGCGGGCGGCGACTTGACCAAACGCAAGTTGTTCCCGGCGCTCTACAATCTCGCAAAACGCAAGAGCCTGCCCGAGGATTTCGCGGTTATCGGCGTGTCGCGCGAGCAATTTTCTACGGATGATTTTCGGCAGCGAACGACACAGGAAATGGGCATGTACGCTACGGGTGAAGTGGAGCAAGCGTCCTTGAATGATTTTGCCAAGCGGCTCTACTACACGCCGGGCGATTTCAAGGACCCTGAGCTTTACAAAAAATTAGGCGAGCTTTTGGGCCAAGCCGAGCGGGAACAGAAATCGCAGGGAAATTGCATTTTTTATCTGGCCACCAGCCCGGCGTTTTTCCCCATCGTGGTGCAGCAACTGGGCGCGGCGGGATTGACCCAGGAGCAAAACGGCAAGTGGAAGCGCGTGGTGATCGAGAAGCCCTTTGGGCACGATTTAGATTCGGCCGTTTCGCTCAACCGCGAAATCGGGAAGGTCTTGCGCGAAGACCAGGTTTACCGCATCGATCACTACCTGGGGAAAGAAACGGTTCAAAACATTTTGGCGTTTCGCTTCGCCAACGGCATTTTCGAGCCGATTTGGAACCGGCGTTACGTGGACCACGTGCAGGTGACGGTGGCGGAGGAACTCGGCGTGGAGCTGCGCGGAGACTATTACGACCGCGCGGGCGCCATGCGCGATATGGTCCCCAACCACATCTTCCAGCTCATCACGCTGACCGCGATGGAGCCGCCCATTTCGTTCGATGCGCAGGCGGTGCACGATGAGCAGACGAAGGTTCTTCGCGCCATCCAGCCGCTGAATCCGGAAAGAGTGCTGGACCACGCGGTACGCGGGCAGTACGGGGAAGGAATGATGGAGGGCAAGCGCGTGGCGGGATACCGCACGGAGCCGAACGTGGATCCGGCATCGACCACGGAAACGTTCGTCGCGCTGGCTTTGAACATTGATAACTGGCGCTGGGCGGGTGTTCCGTTCTATCTGCGCACGGGCAAACGGTTGCCGGTGCGCTCCACCGAAATCGTGATTCGTTTCCGACGGCCGCCGTTTGTCCTCTTCCGCAAGACCGAGGTAGAAAAAATTCCGCCGAACGAGCTGGTCATAGGCATTCAGCCGAATGAAGGAATCTCGCTCCGGTTTGAAGCCAAAGTGCCCGGGCCGGTGGTTCGGCTGGGCGCGGTGAACATGGATTTTGAGTATTCGGATTATTTCGGCACCACTCCCTCGACCGGATACGAAACGCTTTTGTACGACTGCATGATGGGCGACCCGACACTTTTCCAGCGAGCGGACATGGTGGAAGCTGCCTGGACCGTGGTGCAACCGATCCTCGATCTTTGGAAGGCGCTTCCGCCGCGCGATTTCCCGAATTACGCCGCGGGCACCTGGGGTCCCGAACAAGCCACGGAACTGCTCCGGCGCGAAGGGCGCGAGTGGCACGATCCCGCGACCATGCCGGCAAAACTGAAAGCTCCAGTGGACACGCAAGCCGCTGCGAAAGCGGCACAGCCCGCGAAATCCTGAACGCGCCCGAGCGGCCACGGTATGCCGTGCCCCTACGGACGCAGAACTGCCTTCTACCAACTCTCCGCGATTAAATTCACAATCAACTTGAAAAATAGGGCTCGTTGGCGGCACTGTGTCTTGGTTTCGCGGCGATCGAGTTACGGTCGCGTTCTGAACTGCGGGGTAACCAGGCGAGCGGGCGTGGACGAATGAAGAAGCGCGCGGGAGCGTTGCAGCAGATCGAAGAAAAGTCTTTCGATGTGTGTGTGATCGGCGGCGGGGCGACGGGTTCGGCTTGCGCCCTCGATGCACAACTCCGCGGCCTCAAAACCGTTCAGCTGGAGGCTCGGGATTTTGCATCAGGCACATCGAGCGCGTCCACGAAAATGGCGCACGGAGGCGTGCGTTACCTCGAAGAAGCGATTCGCCGCTTGGACCCCAGGGAATTCCGCGTGGTCACCGAGGCTCTGCGGGAACGCCGGCACATGCTGGAAAACGCGCCCTTTCTCGCCAAAATTCAAATGTTCCTGACGCCGTGTTACACCTGGTTCGACGCGGCGTATTTCGAGATTGGACTGAAGATGTACGACTGGATTTCCGGCCGCGCGAGCCTCGCCCCCAGCCATTTCGCGTCGCGCAATGAAACTCTCCGGATGATTCCGACGCTCAATCCCGAGCGTCTGGTCGGAGGCGTGGTGTACGCGGACGGGCAATTCGACGACGCGCGATACAACATCACTCTGGTGAAGACCTTTGCGGAATCGGGTGGCGAGCCGCTGAACTACGCGCGGGTGGTTGCATTGGAGAAGGACAAAAGCGGAAAGCTCGCGGCTGCTACGGTGGAAGACGAGATTGCTCACAAGCGCTTCACCGTTCGCGCGCGCGCTTTCGTCAACGCCACGGGCCCATTCGCGGACACGATTCGAGAGATGGCCACACCGGGCGTTGCGCTCCGGATGCGGCCGAGCAAAGGCGTGCATATTCTTTTTCCTCTGGAAGTTCTCTCGAGTGCGGAGGCATTGCTGATTCCAAAAACCGAGGACGGCCGCGTGCTGTTTGCCATTCCGTGGCTCGGCCGGCTGCTGGTGGGCACCACGGAGCAAGAGGTAACGATCGGAGACGAGTTGTATGTGACGCGGGAAGAAGCCGAGTATCTGCTGCGGCATCTGAACCGCTACCTGACGAAGCCGGTGACGAGAGAGCAGATCGTGAGCGGGTTTGCCGGAGCGCGGCCGCTATTGAGCGACGGGAAGTCCACGGACACAAAACAACTGGCGCGCGATCACGAAGTCGAGATCGATGCGCGGAGCGGACTCGCCAGCATCCTCGGCGGGAAATGGACCACGCACCGGGCCATGGCCGAGGACACGCTCAATTCCGTGCAGAAATATTTGGGCGGCGGAGTGACCGACTGCAAAACGATTCGCCAACCGCTGACGGGTGCGCGCGACTACACGCCGGAATTCTGGCGAGCTCTCGTAAAATCCAAACCGGGAGGGGAATTGACGGCAAAGCACCTGGCACACAAATACGGGACGCATGCGGAGGAAGTCTTGGCATTAGCAAAAGAAGACGCAAGACTCGCAGCGCCCATTATTGCGGGACTGGCGCCGATTCGCGCCGAGGTAGTTTTTGCCGCGCGGGAGGAGATGGCCATTTCGATCGAAGATGTTCTAGCCCGTAGAATCGGGCTGCAGTTCTACGGCTGGAAGGAATCCATCGAGGCGGCTCCCGTGGTGGGCGAGTTCCTTGCGCGCGAGCTTGGTTGGGACGAAGTTACGAAAGCGCGGGCCATCGATGAGTACGCCGGAAGAATGCGCGGCCTGATGACGAACGTCGGCCTGGCAATGTGAATGGAGAATGCGCGTTGACGGTTCCATTCCCGTAAAGAGCGTACGAACTCAGGGAGAAGAACATTGGCGGATTATATCGGCGCAATTGATCAGGGCACCACGAGCACTCGTTTCATCGTCTTTGACCGCTCCGGCAAAATCATCTGTGCCGCGCAAAAAGAGCACAAGCAAATGTATCCCGGGCCCGGCTGGGTGGAGCATGAGCCCGGGGAGATCTGGCGCCGCACGCAGGAAGTGATCGCCGGCGCGATGCAACAGAAAGGTATTCGTTCCAAGGATCTGGCGGCCATCGGAATCACGAACCAGCGGGAAACGACGATTTTGTGGAATCGCAAGACGGGCGAGCCGGCGGCGAACGCGCTGGTGTGGCAAGACACGCGCACGGACGATTTCGTAGAGGAGTTCTCGCGCGACGGCGGCCAAGATCGATTTCGCGCAAAAACGGGCCTGCCGCTGGCGACCTATTTCAGCGGGCTCAAGATCCGCTGGCTACTCTCCAATATCCCCGGCCTGCGCGAAAAGGCCGAGGCCGGCGAAATTCTTTTCGGCAACGTGGATACGTTTCTAGTGTGGAAGCTGACGGGCGGGCCGGACGGCGGAATTCACGCGACAGATGCCACGAATGCCAGCCGCACGCAGCTGATGAATCTCGAAACACTTTCGTGGGACGCGGAAATCCTGGCTGCCTTCGGAATTCCCGCGCAGATCCTGCCGCAGATTCGTTCGAGCAGCGAAATTTACGGCGAAGCGCGGCTCGCGCCCATCGAAGGAGTCCCCATCGCCGGAATTCTGGGCGACCAGCAGGCCGCTTTGGTGGGCCAGGCGTGTTTCGAAAAGGGCGAGGCCAAGAACACCTACGGCACAGGATGCTTCCTGCTGATGAACACGGGGGAAAAGCCGGTGCGCTCCGATTTTGGCTTGCTCACCACGGTCGCTTACAAACTCGGCGAAGCCCCGGCAACCTACGCGCTAGAGGGCAGCGTCGCGATCACCGGCGCGCTGGTGCAGTGGATGCGCGACAATCTCGGCCTGATTGAGAAAAGCTCGGACATCGAAGATCTGGCGCGAAGGGTCAACGACAACGGCGGAGTTTATTTCGTCCCGGCATTTTCCGGACTGTACGCGCCCTATTGGAAGGCCAACGCGCGCGGAGTGATCGCCGGGCTGACGCGTTACGCGAACAAAGGGCACCTGGCGCGGGCGGTGCTCGAAGCGGCCGCGCTGCAGGTTCGCGAAGTGGTGGAAGCGATGGAGAAGGATTCCAAAATCGAGCTGGATGTGCTGCGCGTGGATGGCGGCATGATCATGAACGAGCTTCTGATGCAATTCCAATCGGACATACTCGACCGGCCGGTGGTGCGTCCGGCGGAAAAGGAGACCACGGCGCTCGGAGCTTGCTATGCCGCGGGGCTCGCGGTGGGCTACTTCAAGGACATTGCCGAGTTGCGTGCCAATTGGGCCGTGGATCACACCTGGAATCCAAGAATGGACGGCGCCACTCGAGAGAAGATTTATAGATTCTGGAAGAAGGCGGTGGCTCGTTCGTTCGATTGGGCGGAGTAGGCGCGAAGAAAAGCGTTCCGCGCGAGGAAAGCCCGGCACGATCGCGGACGAATGAGCGATGGGCGTGGTGCCGCAGCGGGCACGGCATGCCGTGCCCCTACTCCAGTGTGAAGGTGGCCGAGCGCACACTGGAGACGGTGCCTCCGACTTCGCCCGGCGTGATGCCGCACCGGGCACGGCGTGCCGTGCCCCTACTCCAGGGTGAAGGTGACGGAGCGCACTCTTGAGACGGTGCCTCCGACTTCGCCCGCCTGCATGTCAACGCGATACTGGCCGGGCGGCAAATTATCGAAGGGAACCTTCAAGCCAAGGGGCACGACGGAATTACCTTTTTGAACGTAACCCGCCACGTCCACAGCGCCGGAGGAAAAAATGGACTTGCCGGTCTTGGGGTCTACGACGTTGTAAACGGCGCGAAGGCCCGGAGGATTGGGGTCGGCCTGCCGCGGGGCGTAGATTTGCGCGTAGAGAAATACCTTGTCCGTTTTCTTGAAACGATTGCTCCCGGATGGAGTGAGCTGCATGCCCTTCACCAGCAGCGGCGTGCGGTCGGCGAGCAATTCGGCGTCGAGCGTATTGCCGGAATCCGCAACCTTCTGCAATTGGTCGCTCATGGCCACGCCGCTCAGGCTGAAGGTTTTTCCGTCGTAGGGATCAATCACGAGAGGCGCTTCGTATTTTCCGAATTTCTGGCCGCCGCCGGAAAGGACCACGGCCAGCCGGTATTGTCCGGGCGCGATCTCGAATTGATTTTCGTAGTGCATGGGCGATTGCGTGAACTTCTCCCATTCCTCTTTTTCGAAATCCATGTTGAGCTCGTCGCTGAAGCGCGAGGCTACCGAACCATCCGGCCGGTAGGCGATGCCGAGAATATTGACGTCCGCGTGATATTTTCCCTTGCTCCGGGAAAATTCGATGGACGCGGAAGGAATCTCCATGGCCAGATTGATGCGGGCTTCGTTGGCCGAGGTGTAGAAGAAGGGCGCCTGCATAGACCCTTCCGTTGCGACGGGAACGGAAGCGCTCGAACGAGTTTCGAGTTCTTTCTCGATGGGCTTGCCGGCCAGGAGGTCGGTGTCCTTCACGTTGCAGTAGCCGCTGCGCGCGCGCACGTTGGTCCCGCTTACTTCGACCTTCACCTTCAGCGTGTGGCAACTGCCGTCGGACGAACTCGGCGGAACGTAGCCGAGCAGATAGTATTCGTCCTGTTCGCTCGCGATCTTTTGCAGACCGGAAAGCAGGTCGTTGGTATTCAGGATGGGGAAGCCGCCGGTTCCCGACGCGAGCATGTACATTACCTGCTGATTGGTGCTCGCGGTCTGCGGGAACGGAGGAACGATGTTGCGCGATTGATTGTAAAGTTGGTTGTTGTAGGCGTTGTTGCCCGCACCGGGATTGCCTCCGGTGTGGCCGCCTCCGCCGGTGCCGCCACCGCCCCCACCGCCGTGACCTCCACCGCCGCCTCCACCTCCGCCGCCACCCCCACCACCGCCGTGGCCGCCGCCCCCTCCTCCGCCGCCCCCGCCGCCACTATGCTGGAAATAGGCCATTCCGATGCCGGAAGTGACGCGGAAAGAAGCTAGATGATAGCCGGGGCTCGATGCAGACACTTGTGAATGTTGCGAAGCCCAGCTCGAGCGGCCGCCCGAATTTCCGTCGCGGAGCTGCGAGACCGCCGAGACCAGACCGCGCACGTCGAGCGGATAGACCGCCACGTTGGCTTTGTTGCAGGCGTCAATCGTGGCGGTCAACTCCGAAAATCTTTCGGGACTCAGCGCGAAGCCGGCGGTGAAAAGCACGAGACTCTTTCTGCCGGGCACGGACGCGAGACCCTTGGCCAAGCTGCGAATGGAAAGCAGCAACGTGTAGGCTCCGAAATCGCCCTCGGCATTGCCGAGGCTGAGGTTGCCGGCTGCCTGCGATTGCAGCGTGCTGTCGTTGGAAGCGGTCGCATTCGGCGAGACGGATGATCCCGAGATCCCCGCGACGGCTTTCTTCAAGCGGTCGGCGTCGGCGGTGAAGTTCTGCACGATTTGCAGGCTACCGCCGAAATTCACCACTGCCATCACGCGGCCGGGGCCGGCGTTGGCGTCGATGAATTGTCCCGCGGCGGCGCGTGCTCGAGGTTGATCGCCCAAGTCCATGGAAGAGTTATCAAAGAACAGAACCATGTAATGGCGTTGCGTCTCCGGCGGCGCTTGCGGATCGTTGCCGAAAGCGAAGGCGTTCACCTGTTGCTCTTTGTTGTCCTCAAAGACGTGGAAATCCGAGGCTTTCAGGTCGTGGACGTACTTGCCCTTTTTGTCCGTGACGATCACGTCCACGCGAACTTCGCGCGATTCGGCCTTGATGGGCGGCGCGGTTGTCTGGCTTTGGGCCTGTGGAGGGGCCGCGGGCGGCGAAGGCTGTTGCGCTGATTGCCCGGACTGCTGCGCGGATTGCTGTGGCGCGATGCCCAGCGAGGCGGCGACGCGACGCCCGAATCCGCCCGCGACGAGAAAGACAGCGAGAAGCGCCAAAAGGAATGCCACGCGGCGAGAAATCATAGGGCACCGTCCTTAACACCGAATCTTAATGCCGAATATTATTACCCGAATACTTTTACCGAACAGCGAATTTATGGAATCTCGACCACGCCGTTCTTGGCCGAGAGAACGGCAGCCTTGGAATCGCGCACGACCAGCCGGACGATGTAGCCGCCGGGTTTTACGTCGAAGCTGGTCTTTACGGTCACTCCGGTTTGCGCCAGCCGCTCGAGAGTAGCGTCTTTCAGGCGCAGCTCCACGGTCTTTTCGTTTCCGGTGATGAAGTTTCCGTTGCGGTCGAAGAGCGCGGCGACAATGGTAAGGTCATCGCGGTTGCGGCCGTCGGCTTTTTCGAAGCGCACATGCGCCACATCCAAGTGCGTCAACACCGCAAGCTTCGCGTTTATCGCATCGCTCTTGTAATACTGCAAATGGAGCTCGATGGGCAGGCCCTGCTGCTCCTCCTGCGAAAAGACGGCTTCTTCGATGTCTTCTTTGGCCGCGTCCTCGGGAGTCTGGCTATGCTTGGGCGCAAAAAATCCGCGGCGCGCCTGGATGGTGTATTTTTGCGGCGTCGATAATTTCACTTTCAAGGAATGAAACTGGCCGTCGTATTTCAACCCTTGCGGCGTGAAGGCAAGCAGGTAGGAAACCTCCGGCGCCGCCGCGGTGATGCGGAATCCGGCGTCGAGGTCGTTGTTATTACGGAAATAGAAGCCGCCGGTGGCGTCGGAAAGTTCTGAGAGCACATCCGATTGGCGGGCTTGCGCTTCGACCGTGTAAGTTTGGCGTATCCCCGCCGACGCAGCGCTGCCCGAGGCCGGGACGGGCTGGGAGATATCGCCCAGCGGATCGATGGTGTAGAGGCCGCGCGCATCGAGTGTGTTGATGTAAACGTTCGCGCGCGTGGCCTTGTCGATCACGACCGACAGTTCGTAATCCTGCGTGGGCGTCAGGAAACCCGGAGAGACCAGCACGATGGTGCGCTGGCCGGGAAGAGCGGAAAGCCGGCGAATGATTTCCTCCAGGCGTTGGATGGCGTATTGCGTGTTTAAATCGCCTGCCATTAAAACCTGAAAGGCAGTGGTGGTCGCGAGGGACGCCGCCGCGATCGAAGCGGCGTTACTCCCGCTACCCGCGCTGCTCCCGCTACCCCGGCCACCCGCGCTGCTCCCGCTGCCTCCGCCTCCGCCTGCGCTGCACGCAAGTGCGTCCTGCGTGGCGACCGCGATTGCTTGGCTGTCGTTTTTGTTCT
>Ga0302183_10000252_pt1 | contig 25339 bp, 19 predicted proteins | sample I_Palsa_N3_2_FD_200232 | JGI IMG/M metagenome (GOLD analysis project Ga0302183, IMG submission 200232) | Peat permafrost microbial communities from Stordalen Mire near Abisko, Sweden - I_Palsa_N3_2 | ecosystem: Environmental > Terrestrial > Soil > Palsa > Peat permafrost | place: Sweden...
GATGGCACCGGTGCGGCGGCGCTGGAAGATCAAACGGTTATTGTCAGCCAGGGAAAGATTCAATCGGTTTCCGACGCCGCGTCGGCGAATGTCCCTAAAGATGCTCAGACGCTCGATCTGCACGGGTACAGTGTCATCCCAGGCCTCGTCGGCATGCACGATCACCTCGTTTACCCCATGGGCAACGGCATTTTCGGCGAGATGGCGTTCAGTTTTCCGCGCTTGTACCTTGCCGGCGGCGTGACCACCATCCGCACCACAGGGGCGCTCGAGCCCTACACCGATCTTGAACTCAAGAAGCAGATTGATAAGGGCGAAACGCCGGGCCCGAAAATCCACGTTACCGGACCCTATCTTGAAGGCCCGGGCACTTTCGCGCTGCAGATGCACCAGCTCACCGGGCCTGACGACGCGACCAAAACCGTAAATTACTGGATGGACGAAGGCGTCGACAATTTCAAGGCGTATATGTTCATCACTCCCGCCGAACTTTCCGCCACCGTGGCTGCGGCCCACCAGCGCGGCGCCAAGGTTACCGGACATCTTTGCTCGATTGGGTTTCGAGAAGCTGCCGCAATTGGCATCGACGACCTGGAACACGGTTTGCTTGTGGACACAGAATTCTTCCCCGAGAAGAAGCCTGGCGAGTGCCCAAACATCCCTAACGAATTCGCGCGCTACGGCAAGCTCGATGTGCAATCCGGACCGGTACACGACATGATCCTCGATCTGGTTCAGCATCACGTGGCGATTACTTCCACGTTGCCGGTGTTCGAAATGTTTGTGCCGGGGCGGCCCACCGTCCAGCCGCGCGTGCTCGACGCGTTAACCTCGGATGCGCGCAGCGCCTTGCTTGCGAACAAACTCCTCGCCGGCGATGAAGCCACAATCCGCAAGCGTTTCGGGGCCGAGGGTTCGCCGACGGCCGCCGCTTTCAAGAAGGAAATGGAATTCGAGCACGCCTTCGTGCAAGCCGGAGGCCTGTTGCTGGCGGGACTCGACCCCACCGGCATGGGAGGCGTGATCGCGGGCTTCGGAGATCAGCGCGAGGTCGAGTTGTTGGTTGAAGCGGGTTTCACGCCGGTGGAGGCAATTCACATCGCGACCGCAAACGGGGCGCAGTTCCTGGGAGAGTTGGATCGTATCGGCACCATCGCTCCCGGCAAGCAGGCGGATTTAGTTGTGATCAAGGGCGACCCCTCGCAGAAGATCGAAGATATTGAGAACGTCGAAACCGTATTCAAAGACGGCATCGGCTACGATTCAGCCAAGCTGATCGAGTCGGTGCGGGGAGTGGTTGGAAGCAGATAGTACGAAGTACCGCGTACCGAGTATCGAGATCATGCGTAGTCCGCACACCTGAGATGCGCTCGGTACTCGGTACTTCTTCAATTAGAATTCGGATTGCATGCTCATTCTCGCCTCCGCTTCGCCGCGCCGCCAGGAGTTGCTGCGCAACGCCGGGATTACTTTCACGGTGCAGCCTGCCGACATCAATGAAACGCCGCTGGTTGGTGAGTCTCCGCAAGATTGCGCGGAGCGGCTGGCGCGACAAAAGGCGCTGGCCGTCTTTCAAAGCCATCCGCAGGTTGATGTCCTGGGCGCGGACACGATCGTCGTAATCGATGGCGCGATCCTCGGCAAACCCCGCGATGCCGGCGATGCGGCCCGCATGTTGCGGCTATTGTCGGGCCGCACCCATGCTGTGATCACGGGAGTGTGCCTTGTGGGCCCAGCAGCCAGCAGCCAGTTGCCAATTGCACGCAAGACCGAATCAAAACCGATCACCGGCAATCGGCCAGCGGCAACTGCTTTTGAGAGAACTGCCTCCGCAACCACGCTCGTGACCATGTGCGAGTTTTGCGAGAATGATATCCGCGACTACATCGCCACTGGCGAACCGATGGACAAGGCGGGAGCGTACGCCATCCAAGGCGTCGCTTCGCGCTGGATCCCGCGCATCGATGGCGACTACAGCAATGTGGTGGGATTGCCGGTGGCGATGGTGTATGCGATGTTGCGCGAACGGGCGGTCGTCTAAGTTCACAGGTTCTTACTCTACGTCAAGTCGATTGCGGAAGAGGGCAGGCAGGAACAAAGAAAATCTTTGAAGTGACCCGGCGTGAGGCTAAGACTTTTGTTCTTCTTCTTTCTTCTCTTTCTTGTCTTCTTCGGGTTCTTTCATCGAGGCCTTAAAGTTACGGATGCCTTCGCCGATGCCCTTGCCGACGGCGGAAAACTTGCTGGTCCCGAAGAGCAGAAGGGCGATCGCGATCACTAATAGCCAATGCAAGGGCGAAAATTCACCCATAACTCCTCCATCTCGGACGTTCTCGGCGAGCCTTACGCAAGCCGGCTGAAGTCCCAAGAAAATTCTAGGCTACCCGACCCGCGGAGTCAAAAAGTTAAACGCTCTCGATCATTCCGGCCAAGAGCAGCGCCCTTCGCGGCAGTTCGGAAATCACAATGTATTCATGCACAGCGTGCGCCCCCTCGCCCACGCCGCCCATGCCGTCAAGCGTTGGGATTCCCATCCCGGCGGTGAAGTTTCCGTCGGAGCCGCCGCCCACGGCGGCTTCGTCCAATGTCCATCCGACTTGTTGCGCAATTCCTCGGGCCTTTTCGTACAGCGCCGCCACTCCGGGAGTTCGCTCCATCGGGAGGCGGTTGATGCTGCCGGTCACTTCGATTTTGCAGCGCTTGTCGAACGGCTTGAGGGAACGAAGCTTGCGATCGATTCCGGCGGCTTGTCTCGCGCTCTTGATGCGCACATCAAGGGCTGCAGACGCCTCGGCCGCCACCACATTCGTACGTGTGCCGCCGCGGATTACGCCGGGGTTCACCGACAGGCCTTGCCGCAAGTTGTTTAGTTTCGCGATGACAGCAATCTGGCGCGCCAGCTCCAGGATGGCGCTGTGACCTTTGCCGGGATCGAGCCCTGCATGCGCCGCTACGCCTTTGACGCGCAAGGTATATTCACCTACGCCTTTGCGTGCGGTCTTAACCGCGCCTCGAAGTCCAGCGGCAGGCTCCAGCACCAGCACTCCGGCTGAGTCTTTCGCCAGCGCTTCCGTGACCTTTCGCGAAGAACGGCTGCCCACCTCCTCGTCGGAAACCAGAAAGACCGTGACCGCCCGCGGCAGTTCGCCGTGCCATGCCTGCAACGCCTCGATGGCGTGGAGCATGAGCGCAATGCCTGACTTCATGTCGAGAACGCCCGGTCCGAGCAGATGGCCGTTCTCAATCTTGCAAGGCATGCCAGCCAGTGTGCCCAGCGGATACACCGTATCGTAGTGCCCAAGCAGCAGGACCGGACGGCGATTCGCCGATCCAGAGGTCCCGCGAAAGTCAACCTGCAAACTGTCGCCGAAATCGTTGCTGCGATGGAGTTGAGTGCGCCCGCCGAGCCCTTCAAATTTCGGTGCGAGGGACGCGGCGATGCGATCGACTGCCTGCTTGTTGTCGCTGGGAGATTCGATCTCGGTGAGCCCGCGAACCGTCTCTACCATGCGGTCCAGATGTTCCGAGAAGTGGCGCAGGCGGTCGGCCCACGCGGGGCGCACAGCTACTGCCGATTCTTCCGTTTTCTTACCGGGCACAGGTTCCTTTCGCCGATCAAGGTCGCCGCTCAGCCGCGAATGCAACGCGGTACAGTATAATCTTCAGGCCGATTGAGGCGAGCCTGATTCGCACCAGACCTGATTCACACGAACCATGATTGAGAGCACGCCGCCCGTGACTGACGCAGCCGCATCCAAGACGGCGCTCGACATTCATGACATCCTTAAAATTCTGCCGCACCGCTATCCGTTTCTGCTGATCGACCGCGTACTCGAACTGAAACGCAAAGAGCGCATCGTAGCCATCAAGAACGTCACCATCAACGAACCGTTTTTCAACGGCCATTTCCCGGGACTGCCCATCATGCCGGGCGTGCTGATTGTGGAAGCCATTGCGCAGGCAGGCGGCGCGCTGCTGCTTACCGAAGTGGAAGATCGTACCGATAAGGTGATGGTGTTTACGGGAATCGAACGCGCAAAATTTCGCCGGCCCGTGAGCCCGGGTGACCAATTGCGAATCGAGGTGGAAGTGAAGGGCTGGCGCGCCGTTCCGCGCATGATCGCGGTGCGGATGCACGGCATGGCGTATGTCGAGGGCAAGCGTGTGGCGGAAGCGACAGTATCGTGCCAGCTCATCGACAGCTCGCGCGGGCGCGGCGAAGGCTCTGACGGCGCGGCTGCGGAGTGAGGCAGAGGGCCGCAGTGATCCCATCTCCCGGCGACGCAATGACTCAATCATGAATGTTCATCCCACCGCCATCATCGATCCTCAGGCCAAGGTGCCGGCATCGTGCAAGGTCGGCCCCTACTGCGTAATTGGACCTGACGTTCAACTCGGCGAAGACTGCCATCTGGTATCACACGTCGCCATCGAAGGGCCAACCAAAATCGGCGCCAATAACGCCTTCTTCCCGTTCTGCGCCATCGGCATGGCGCCCCAGGATACTTCCTACGGGGGCGAACCGACCCGGCTGGAGATCGGTGACCACAACGAGATTCGCGAGTGCGTGACCATCAGCCGCGGCACGGTGAAAGGCGGAGGTCTCACCAGAGTCGGCAGCCACACTTTCATCATGGCCTACGCGCACATCGGGCACGACAGCGTGATCGGTGACCACTGCATGCTGGTGAACGGCGCAACACTGGGCGGGCATGTGACCGTGGAAGAGTGGGCGGTAGTAGGAGCGCTTTGCCCGGTGCATCAGTTCGTGCGCATCGGAGCGCACGCCTACATCGGCGGCGGCACCACGATCACGCAGGACGTCTTGCCGTTTTCCATGACCTCGGCCGCGCGCGACACGCACGCCTATGGGATGAATAAAGTCGGCCTGGAGCGCCGCGGCTTCTCCAAGGAACGCATTGGCAAGATTCATCACGCTTACAAGACCCTCCTGGCGTCCAAGAAGAATACGTCGCAGGCCCTGGCAAAACTGAAGTCCGAAGCGGATCGTGGCGAAGATGTTGACCTGCTGATCCGCTTCATCGAGGCGTCGGAACGAGGAGTGATTAAGTAGAGTGGCCGGTAATCAGGGATCCGTGGCTGGGCAAACTCCGGCACTGACCACTGGCCACTAGCGGCTGACAACTGCAATGCAACCCATCGGCCTTATCGCTGGCAACGGCAAGTTTCCGCTTCTCGTGCTCGACGCGGCGCGGGCGGCGGGATACGACGTGGTTGTCGCCGCGATCAAGGAAGAAACTTTTGCTGAGATCGAATCCCACGGCGCGGCTTCGGTCCACTGGCTGTCGCTGGGAGAGCTCTCGAAGCTGATCGAAACCTTCCATCGCGCAGGTGTGACTCGCGCCGTCATGGCCGGTCAAGTGAAGCACAAACAGATTTTCTCCGCCATCCGGCCGGACTGGCGTCTGGCCAAGCTTTTGCTCTCGCTCACCACACGCAACACCGACAGCCTGCTCGGCGCCGTAGCCAAGGTTCTTGCAGACGAAGGCATCACGCTGGAGAGTTCCACCTGGCTGCTGGAGCCGCTGCTAGTCAAGTCCGGGGTGCTCACGCGTCGCGCGCCCAGCGAACCAGAACGCAAGAACATCGACTACGGCCGCGCCGTGGCCCGCCAACTGGCGCAGCACGACATTGGCCAGACAGTCGTGATCGCCGAATCGGCGTGCGTGGCGGTCGAGGCCATGGAAGGCACCGACGCGGCCATCGAGCGCGCCGGGAAAATCATGGGCTCGCTGCACGGTGACGCTTCCACACTGAGCCGCGCCCTCACCGTGGTCAAAATCGCGAAGCCCAATCAGGATATGCGCTTCGATGTGCCGGTAATCGGAGTGAAGACCATCGAAGTGATGCAGGCCTCAGCCGCGACGTGCCTGGCGCTGGATGCGGGAAAGTGTTTGCTGCTCGATGGAGAGAAGGTTCTCGATGCGGCCGATGCCTCGGGGATCGCGATTGTGGCGGACCCATGAAGTTCCTAGAGGAGAGAATCTAAGAAATGCCTTCTTCAAGATCCGAGTCCGTCCTCATCGCCGACCAGCTTCGCCGCGCTTTCGAAGGCGATGCCTGGCATGGCCCTGCCCTGCTTGAGCTCTTGCAAGATGTGGATGCCGCAACGGCCGCGGCCAAGCCTCTGCCCGAAGTCCACAGCATCTGGGAACTGGTGCTGCACGTGACGGTGTGGGACGCTGTCGCGTGCCACCGGTTGGCCGGAGAGAAATGCCAGCCCGAAGGCACGGACAATTTCCCGGTCGTTCCAAAGCCCACTGAAGCCACATGGCGCAAAGCCATCGCCAAGGCAAAACGGACGCACGATGTGCTGGTGACGACGGTTGCGGCGCTGCCCGAGTCCCGCCTGCGCGAGCGCGTGCCTGGCAAGAAATACGATTTCTATTTCATGCTGCACGGAATCGCGCAACATGAGCTCTATCACGCCGGGCAGATTGCCGTCTTGAAGAAAGCTCGAGCTTGGCTTACCACCGCTTGAAGATCACTCCCACGGCAGCCACGATCATCGCGAATCCGACGGCGTGGTTCCACTTCACCGGCTGCTTCAGGTAGAGCACCGAAAACACGGAGAACACCACCAGCGTAATCACTTCCTGAATAGTCTTGAGTTGCGCCGCTGAACTCGTACGAGCCGATGCGGTTGGCCGGCACCTGGAAGCAATATTCGAAGAAGGCAATCATCCAACTGATCACGATCACCTTGAACAGCGGCACATCGCGATATTTCAGGTGGCCATACCAGGCGAAGGTCATGAAGATGTTGGAAACGGTAAGCAGCGCAATGGTTCGCATGGCGTGAGCGGCTCCTTCAGAATTTCGCAATTTAGTAATTGAGAACCCTCTCCAGTTGGGGATCCAGTTACAAAATTACCCGATTACGAAATTACCAAATGTATTCCAGATGCTCTTTCCCGGCTTTACGTTTACAATTTGTTGTTCCCGCTGGCAACCAGCCAGCCGAGAGTTCCTTCCTGCAAGCGGACAATGCTATTTTCGTCGCGGTGGTGGGTGTAGGCGTTTTTGGACGCAACCACGCCCGAGTCTACCAAGAGCTGCAACAGCAAGGCGAAGCGGTTCGGCTGGTGGGTGTGGTGGATCCTGATCTCGACCGCGCCGACGCGGTGGCGCGCGAGTTCGGCTGCCGCGCCTTCGGTTCGGTCCAGCAGATGCTGACCACGCACAGCGAAATCCGCGCTGCGTCGGTGGCGGCGCCCACCGTTCATCATCTTGAGGTGGCGCGCGCCCTCATGGAAGCCGGGGTGGACGTGCTCATCGAGAAACCGGTGGCCGCATCGCTAGCCGAGGCGGATGAGTTGGTGCAGCTGGCGGCTACTTACAAACGCATCGCGCAGGCCGGACACCTCGAGCGCTTCAATCCCGCGGTGCGAGCCACGATCCCGCTGCTCACGCAGCCCATGTTTTTCGAAGTGCATCGCCTCAGCGTCTTCACGCCGCGCTCGCTCGACGTTGATGTTGTGCTCGATCTGATGATCCACGACCTCGACATCGTGCTTTCGTTCGCGAATTCGCCGGTGAAGGAAGTGCGCGCCGTAGGCCTGCCCATTCTTTCCGGCAAAGTCGATATCGCCAATGTGCGGCTGGAATTCGAATCCGGATGCGTGGCCAACTTCACCGCCAGCCGCGTCTCCACCGAGCGCGTGCGCAAGCTGCGTTTCTTCCAGCCCCGCCAGTATGTCTCCGTCGACTATGGACGCCAGGAAGTTCTGGTTTTCACTGTCGGGGAGGATGGATCAGCCTCCAGCACTCCCACCATCAATCCGCAGATCAAGGTGGGCAAACCGCCGGTCACGTCGGAAGAACCGCTGCACGCGGAACTGAGATCGTTTCTGCACGCCGTGATCCACCGCTCCACGCCGGTAGTGCCGCTCGAAGATGGCCGGCGCTCGCTCGCTCTCGCCCTCGACATTGTGGGTGCGATTCGCGAGCATGGGAAAAAAGTCGGCCTCGCCGGCTTGGCGAAGGCGAAACGCTAGGCTTTACCTTACAATTCCCAGTCAGTGGAATCGTTGCTTGCGTCAAGGATTGCGCGTGAGTTGTATCATGATGGCTGCATGACATTTCCTGTCCGAGTCTGCGCCGTCTGCTCAGAAGAGTTCGAGCTGAAGCCGGATAAGCCCGGCTTTGCCAACCATTGCCCGGAGTGCAGCGAACCCGAACAAGCTGGCCCCACCAAGCAGGCCATGGATGCCGACGAACGCAAGGCTCTGGCGGAGGCAAACGAGGCCCGTAGACTGGCGATGCGCGACCTCCTCTACCGCAAGGACAGCTAACGGCTCTCCGTGCTCTCCCGCTGATTTGCGCGTTTTACAAATGTTTACACACGCAAGTCCCACACCATTTGTGAGAGCAGAATCCCCTGAAAGGTGCGAGAATAAATGTAGCTTGGCCGGTGTCTGGTCGCTGGGTCATCCGAGAGAAGACGGATGCAACGTGGCGGCGGGAATGTGTGTCTAACCGGCAAGTCTGGCTCGGACAAGCCTAGCTCGGACAAATTTAGTTCATGCCCATCACGCAAATTCCATTCCAGGATCCGGTGGCTCCGCCTGAGAAGCCTCAGCCGGAGCAGCTCGGCTTGTACGATGCCCAGGGATGGGAAACGGCCTATCGCGAGCTCGATGACGATGCTGCCCGCGTACCCCACCTGCTCATCCAATTGCAGGATGATCTGGCGCGTTCGCGGCGCCGCGAGGCGGCGTGGATTTCCATTATCACGCATCTCGTTCTTCTCTTTCTGATCCTCAATATTCAGTGGTTCGACAAATACCTGCCCTGGCATTCGGTGCAATCAAGAAATGTGACCAGCGGCAAGGACCTGACTTTTCTCGAGCTTCCGTCGGACTTGCAAAAGCTGCAACACAAGCCCAACACGAATATCGCTTCCGACAAGGACCGCATCGCCATGACGCGGCATCCCCAGCTGGACGTCAAGGAATTACGCAAGATTTTAGCGACACCGCCGCCCGGAGCTCCGGGATCGCCCCAGATGGCGCAGCAACCCCCCGCTCAATCGTCCGCCGGGTTTGCGCAAAACCAACCTGCGTCCCAGCCTCAGCAAGCGCCCAATCCGCAGATCGCTCAGTTACAAACGCCGGAGCAGCCAAACATTCGCAACGAGTTCAGCAAGTACTCCGGTTCCATGTCCGCGGGCGCGGCCATTGAGGAGGCGACTCGCGCCGCGGCGGCGAAGCGGGGGGCTGGCCAGCAGGGCGATGGCGGCGATTTCGGATTAGGTACTGGGGCGCGCGGCCGCCAAATGGGCAACCTCGAAGTGCTCAGCGATACCATGGGCGTAGACTTCGGCCCCTACCTTCAGCGCATTCTGCACGACGTCCGCGAAAATTGGTACCGGCTGATTCCAGAGTCCGCTCAGATGAAGAAGGGCAAACTGGCGATCGAGTTCGCCATCACCAAAGATGGGAAGATTGCGGACATGCACCTGGTGGCTTCCTCGGGCGATGTGCCGCTCGACCGCGCCGCTTGGGGCGGCATCACTTCCTCCAGCCCATTTCCTCCGTTACCCACGGAATTTGGCGGGCAGTATCTGGCGCTGCGTTTCCGCTTTTTTTACAATCCTTCCAAAGAAGACTTGGAGTAGCTCCCTCCGATCTCGCCGGATCAAGAACGACGAACGGCCAACGGTCTTTCCTCTACCACACGCGGCAGCGGTTCTGATTCACCATCGGCGATCCCGCTTTGCAGTGAAACGCTTCCTGGAATTCCGGCATGTTCGAGACCACGCCGTTCGTACGATATTTCTCGGGAGAATGCGGGTCCACCGTGGCGCGCAGCCGCTTGGTCTCGTCGCGGGTTTCTCCGCACCAGCTTTGCCCATAGCCCACGAAGAATCTCTGCTCGGGCGTGAGACCCTCGATCGGCTGCAAGCTCTCTCCCTTGGTGTCGTCCTTCCACGCCATGTAGGCCAGAATCAATCCGCCCAGGTCGGCGACATCCTCGCCCAGTGTCAGCTTCCCGTTGATTTTGATATCGTCGATGATCGTGTAGGTCGAATACCGGTCTGAAATACAACTCGCGCGCTTCACAAACTCTTTGCCATCCTCCGCGGTCCACCAGTCGCGCAGGTTACCTTGCGCGTCGAACTGCCGGCCTTCGTCGTCAAAGCCGTGGGTGAGTTCGTGGCCGATAGTGCCGCCGGTGTCGCCGTAATTCGGAGCCGCATCCGACGCCGGATCGAACGCCGGCGGCTGCAGCACTCCCGCGGGAAAATTAATGTCGTTCATCTGCGGGTTGTAGTACGCGTTCACCGTCGGCGGAGTCATATCCCACTCACCCCGATCCACGGGCTTGCCGATCTTGGCCAGTTGCCGCTCAAATTCAAATTTCCGCGCCCGCTCCACGTTGCCCAACTCATCCCCGCGCACGATTTCCAGCTTGCTGTAGTCGCGCCATTTCTCCGGATAGCCAATCTTATTCGCCATCCCACGCAGCTTCACCAGCGCCTGCTGCTTCGTGGCGGCGGACATCCACGGCAACGAGTTGATGTCCTGTTGCATCGCCGCGTCGATCTCCTTCACCATCTTCAGCGCTTCCTGCTTTGCCTCCGGACTGAAATATTTCTCTACGTACACCTGGCCCAACGCCTCTCCCAGGTCGTCGTCCACGTACTCCGTGCAGCGCTTCCACCGCGGCTGCAGCTCTTGCTGGCCCCGCAAAGTTTTCCCATAGAAAGCGAAGTTCTCGTTAAGAAACGCCGACGAAAGAAATGCCGCATCCGCATGCACCGCGTGCCAGCGCAAGTAAGTCTTCCAGTCCGCCAGGCTTTCTTTGTCGAGTTCCTCATTCAACGCTTTGAAGAAGCCCGGGGACGCCACATTCAACGATGCCAGAGCCGGCAACCCAACTTTGGTGAAATAAACCTGCCACTGAAAATCGGGGCTAATCTTCTCCAACTCACCGCTGGTCATCTTGTGGTCAAGATTCTTCGGTTCGCGCCGCTCCACTCGCGTCATCGAACCCTTGGCCAGAGCGGTTTCAATGCGCATCACCGTCTGCGCCTCCGCAGCCGCCGCATCCGGCCGGTCGCCCAGCAGTTCGAACATTTTCTGCACATGCGCCACGTACGCCTTCCTTAGATCGACCGATTTCGCATCCTCTTTCACGTAGTAATCGCGGTCGGGCAAGCCCAGCCCTCCCTGGTCCACTTCCGCAATCACTTGACTTGCATCTCTGAAGTCCTGCGTGGAGTCGAGACGAAAGAGCACGCCGCTGCGAACCAAAGCGGCCGCCACGTCGGCGATTTCCGCCTTCGACCCTACCTTCGCAATTCGCTCCAACTCCGGCCTAAGCGGTTCCACGCCCTGGGCTTCGATTGTCTTCTCGTCGGTGCACGAAGCATAGTAGTCGCCAATCTTCTGCGCAGCCGCATCGCGCTTGGGGTCGGCAGCCGAGGCAGCTTCGAGGATCCCACGCAGCCTTCCCCGGTTCTCGTCCTGCATCTTGGCATACGTATCCCAAGACGACTGATCGGGAGGAATCGGATTGCTCTTGATCCACCCGCCGCAGGAATACTTGAAAAAATCCACGCACGGATCGACGCTCTGATCCATCGACGTCACGTCCAGCGCCGGTTCATGCTTCGATGCGGCGGCTGTAGGCTGTTGTGCCCCGGCCAAGGAAACGAGCGACGCGGTCGCGAGCGCAACCAGATAAGTCCGCAGAATTGCCATGAAAGGACCTCGCCTGTTGGAATCTAACATTGGAACCAAGGAGTATAAGGCTTGGCTTGTTCTCCGCGAGCACACCGCAAGCTTCCGAAAGCGGAATTCGACCTTCGTCAGCTCTTCCGCAGCCGGATCGATCCATCCCCGGTGTGAATCACCAGCAGATTTCCGCCGCCGTTCAGTTTGCCGCGAACCTCGTTCTCGCGAATCTTCCCCGCCGTCGTGATCGGCATATCCAGATCGATGTGGCCGTCGCCGGTGTGCAGTTCCACGTCCGCCGCCAGGTTTTCCGGCACTTCCAGCGTCACCGTGCCGTCGCCGCTTTCCAGCCTCCAGCCCGTGGCCAGCGCCGACCCGGCCGTCGCCCGCGCCTCAACCCGTCCATCGCCCGTCTTCAGTTCGAGTTCGTCAAAGCGCCCGTTGGCGCGGATGTGCCCATCTCCGGTCGTCGCCCGCAGCTTGCCGTCCACGCCGTCGATTTCCTGTGAGCCGTCTCCGCTGCGCAACTGCATCTCGCCTTTAAAGTTGGCAAGGTCGATCTTGCCGTCGCCGGTATGCAGGTCCACCTTGCCCTCGCGCGGCATGTGGATGTTAATCTCCACGCGATGACCGCCAAGGTCGATCGTAACGCCATAATGATGCGGGTAGCGCACGTCAATCTCGACCGCGTCGCCCGTCTGATGCTCTTCGATCCGGATGCCGTCGCCGCCAATCTTGTAATGCGTGGTCGTCACCTTGGCTTCAATCGTGTTCTGGTCCCAGGTGGAAACGTGAATGTTGGCATCGGACGTATCCACCCGCAGATCGGGCTTGCCGGTGAGGGTGTAAGTTTTCGTCCAGTCGTCGGCGCGGGCCGGCAGAGCCATCCACGCGCAAACAAACCCGCTGAGAACTAGACCCAAGAACAGCCCGCGTTCGAGACGCATGCGTTTCATAAGAATCCTCCGCTGGGCGGGCACACTCCCGCCGAGCATCATAGACGAGGTTACGCGGGATTCGTGAGTTTGGTTCCAGTTTGATCGACTGAAATCGACGCGACTCAAATCGGATCGAGCCAAGTCCATGCCCGTAACGTTCGTCCCAGTCAGATCCGGCGTGATCGATTGGCCCTTTCGCCACGCGTTCCAGGCTTGGACGCCCTCCTTCAACCTCGCCAGATGTTCTTCATTCGCCATCACCAATCTGTGCCCGAAAGTCTACTCTGTAGCTAAAGCAACAGCGAGAAGAAATCGCGCCTCGCCGTCGCCTGGAGTCTCCGGCGGCGTAGCCGTTTTTCAGACCCCCCCAGCGGGACATTCAACGCGCATGACAGCCAAAATCTCGACAGCCAAAATTTCCTTGACTGCGATCCTCAAACCTGAGACCCTATCTCTACCCGCATTAGATCTTTGACATTTGAATAGTAACGAGATAACTCCCTTGAATCCAATATTTTACGAGCCGCCCGCTGATTCCAAAGCACTTAGTCCAGACCAAGTCCCGTTTAACTAACCTAAGTCCTTTAAATGGAATATTTTACGGCTAAATTATTTGTTTTCAATATTTTAGCCAGATCAAAAAACGTAACTCGTTGATTCTATGTGTTTTAGCCTCCATATTTTTTCTTTGAAGCGATTTCCGCCTTCGACCCTACCTTCGCAATTCGCTCCAACTCCGGCCTAAGCGGTTTTACGCCCCGGGCTTACCGGATTTATTCCCAGGACATCGCTCTGACTGACCCTCAGAATCTGAAGGAACTACTGTATAGACCACTATCGCGGAAGCCCCATCTAATGTTGAAATGGCACCTGTGCAAGTTGCGCCCAAACGAACTCTGAAGAAGACGGGCCGCGCGCTGCCATGGAAATGGATCGGCGTAGTCGCTCTTGTATTGTTCGTTGGCGCGTCAGTAGCGGTGCGATGGGTGATCTCTCACGCGGAACCCATCCTTCGGACTCGGGTGATTGAGACCTTATCGAACCGCTTCCAGAGCAAAGTGGAACTGGCAGGTTTTGACGTTTCTGTGGTCAACGGGATTGAGGTATCCGGGACTGGTTTGAAGATCTTTGGCGCAACCGATCCCAACCCTTATCAGCCAGGTGTGCAGGCCCTGATCGGAGTTCAGGAATTCCGCTTTCAAACCAGTTTGCTAAGCCTGTTTCGTTCGCCTATGCATGTAGACACGGTATATGTGAAAGGCCTGGAGCTGAACATCCCGCCCAAGGAAGATCGGCGGGAAATGACGAACATGGGTTCGAAAACTGGAAAGATGATGGTCTTCGTCGACAAATTCGTTTGTGAAGATACACGGCTGCTGATCAACACGTCAAAGCCCGGCAAGCCGCCGCTGGAGTTTGCGATCAGTGGCTTGAAGATGAAGGACGTCGGTCCCGGCCAACCATTCCAGTTTAATGCCACCCTGGTGAATCCGAAGCCAGTCGGAAACATTCAGTCGACCGGTCTGTTCGGGCCGTGGCAGCCGGACAGTCCTCGGGATACGCCGGTGCAGGGGGACTATTCCTTCACGAATGCCGATCTGAGCACGATCAAAGGTATTGGAGGCACGCTCTCGTCCACCGGCCAATACTCGGGAACGCTCGGCAATATTGTGGTGCATGGGAAAACCGACACGCCGGACTTTCGAATTGCAACCAGCGGGCATGCGGTGCCACTGCATACGGAGTTTCACGCCATCGTCGACGGCACCAGCGGGGATACATATCTTCGACCAGTGACTGCAACACTTCTTCATTCTTCCTTTACTGCGAACGGATCGGTGGTCCGCGTGACCACACCGAAGGGTCACGACATTGAACTCGACGTCGTCCTCGATCACGCGCAGATTGAGGATTTGCTCAAACTGGGCGTGCGCACCGATCCACCGATTATGAGCGGTCCGGTTGAAATGAAGACGCGACTGAGCCTCGCTCCCGGTGAGGCCAGTGTGGCCAACCGGCTTAAGCTGGCCGGCGCTTTTCACGTGCTGCGTGCGCACTTCACGAACGAGAAAGTGCAGATGAGGCTCGACTCGTTGAGTTTGCGCAGCCAGGGGAAACCCAGGCAGGCACAGGAGCATGACGAGGAAAATGTGCCGGTTGATTTGCGAGGAACGTTCACTCTAAAGGACGGACTACTGTCCTTTTCTTCCCTTCATTTCTTGATCCCCGGTACGCATGTCGATATGACCGGCGACTACACTTTGGATGGACAAACATTCGACTTTCGTGGAAAAGCGCGGCTGGACGCCAAAGTCTCGCAAATGACCACCGGGTGGAAGTCAATTCTTTTGAGACCCATCGACCCCTTTTTCAATAAAAACGGAGCCGGTACGGAGGTCCCGATCAGAATCACAGGTACGGAATCGGAGCCACGCTTTGGTTTGGATCTCGGCCATAAATACGAACATGAAAACACTGGAAAGAACAACGATACCGGGGCGAAGCGTAAGTAGTGCCATATTTCCTGTTCGACCACGGAAGGAGCCACCGATGAGCGAAAAACCAAGCACCACTCTGCCCGCAACTGTCGAGAAGATTATTAAGCCCTTATCCCCGCGCGAACCTGAAAAGGCCCAGATCGCCGTGGAAGGGGCTGATCACCTCTATCGAGAGCTTCGCATTGAGAATACTCTGACGGACGAGAATGGCGATAAAGTGCGGCTCAAGCAGGGCGCCGAGGTGGAAGTCACCATCGAAGCGGAGCCAGGGGCGACAATCCCCAAGAGTAACGGGAATGGCCAGGGCGAATCGAGGCCGTAATCGGCTGGGCAATCAATGAAAACTCGGCGACAGGCGGCCAGATCCCAGCCTGCCAGGGTTGTCAACATACAGGGAACACTGTATCCCCTTTGGACCGGAAGAAGAGCATTCTGGTACCTTGCGAAGAGAACCAATACCGGCCGGTTCGGGGCCAGCTCCTACAGGAAAAACCCTAGAGTCATCCTACATTTCTTCGTGGTAACAATCGATGTCGGTTTTCTTGTTTCCTCCTAGGTTTCAAGTAGATGTTTAGATTATCCCTGATTTTCGGTGGTTCAGCCGCCTCCAGGAGAGGACTATGAAGAGAAATAGCCAAGATTCGGCGACTGCCGTTGCTGACGGCGCATCCGAAGACCCGAAAAATAAGAACAACGGGAATTCTGTACCCGCCACTCAGCCTGCTTCGGGCGATCTTAGCGTGATCCTGGCCGGCCTGCAGACGATGCGGGATGGCGATTTTTCCGTGCGCCTTCCGGGCTCCTGGACCGGACTGGCCGGAAAAATTGCCGATACTTTCAATTCCATCGTTGCGGCCAACCAACAAATGGCGGGAGAACTGAAGCGCGTTGGGCAAGTCGTGGGGAAGGAAGGCCGCACTCGCGAGCGCACTCGCTTTCATGAATCCAGAGGGGCATGGGGCGAGATGGAAGTGTCTATCAACACGCTGGTTGAGGATCTGCTTCGCCCAACTGAAGGCGTGACCCGCGCCATCGCAGCCGTTGCCCAGGGGAATCTGACCCAGACGGTGCGCCTGGATGTGGACGGTCGGCCGTTGGAAGGCGAGTTCCTGCGCTCCGCCAACATCGTTAATACCATGATTCAGCAGCTTAGCGTCTTCACCGCCGAAGTAACGCGCGTGGCGCGCGAGGTGGGCACGGACGGCAAGCTGGGCGGCCAGGCGCAGGTGCCGGGCGTGGCTGGCACGTGGAAAGATCTCACGGACTCTGTTAACTCGATGGCCAGCAACCTCACCGGGCAGGTTCGCAACATCGCTGAAGTCGCAACTGCTGTGGCGAGTGGCGATCTCTCCCGCAAAATCACAGTCGATGTGCGCGGCGAAATTCTTCAGCTCAAAGAAGCCATCAACACGATGGTAGACCAGTTGCGCTCGTTTGCGTCCGAAGTAACGCGCGTGGCGCGCGAAGTGGGTACGGACGGGAAACTTGGCGGTCAGGCCGTTGTGGTGGGAGTTGCTGGTACATGGAAAGATCTTACGGACTCCGTCAACGCCATGGCGGGTAACTTGACCGCCCAGGTCCGGAACATTGCCGAAGTGACCACAGCCGTCGCTCGCGGCGATTTGTCGCGCAAAATCACGGTCGATGTGAAAGGAGAAATTCTCGAGCTGAAAGACACCATCAATACGATGGTGGATCAGCTCAACGCGTTCGCCGGCGAAGTGACCCGCGTGGCGCGCGAAGTGGGCACCGAAGGCAAGCTGGGCGGACAAGCGCAAGTGCCCGGAGTTGGCGGCACATGGAAAGATCTGACAGACAACGTGAACTTTATGGCCAGCAACCTCACCGGCCAGGTACGAAACATCGCCGAGGTCGCGACGGCCATCGCTAATGGCGATCTTTCGCGCAAGATCACGGTTGATGTTCGAGGCGAGATTTTGCAGCTGAAAGAAACGCTGAACACCATGGTGGATCAGCTCAACCGCTTCGCTGGCGAAGTGACGCGCGTGGCCCGCGAAGTCGGTACCGAAGGGCGTCTGGGAGGACAGGCCAACGTGCCTGGTGTGGCGGGCACGTGGAAGGATCTCACGGACTCCGTTAACTCGATGGCCGGAAACCTCACCGGCCAGGTTCGCAACATCGCCGAGGTTACGACCGCCGTGGCTCGCGGCGATTTGTCGCGCAAGATCACGGTCGACGTAAAAGGCGAGATTCTCGAGCTCAAGAACACTATTAACACGATGGTGGACCAACTGAACGCGTTCGCCGGCGAAGTGACGCGCGTGGCGCGCGAAGTGGGTACGGAAGGCAAGCTGGGGGGCCAGGCGCAAGTGCCCGGCGTGGCCGGAACCTGGAAAGATCTTACGGACAATGTGAACTTCATGGCCAGTAACCTTACTGGTCAGGTGCGAAATATCGCTGAAGTTGCCACCGCTGTGGCGCGCGGCGATTTGTCGCGCAAGATAACGGTCGACGTAAAAGGCGAAATCCTTGAACTCAAGGACACCATCAACACGATGGTGGATCAGTTGCGTTCGTTTGCTTCGGAAGTGACGCGCGTGGCCCGTGAAGTAGGTACTGACGGCAAACTCGGGGGCCAGGCCCAGGTGCCAGGAGTAGGCGGCACCTGGAAGGACCTTACAGATTCCGTCAACTCCATGGCCAGCAACTTGACAGGTCAAGTGCGGAACATTGCCGAGGTTGCCACGGCTATTGCTAGCGGAGATCTTTCGAAGAAGATTACGGTTAACGTCAGCGGCGAAATTCTGCTGCTTAAGGAAACCATCAATACGATGGTGGACCAGCTCAATGCGTTCGCCGGCGAAGTGACGCGCGTAGCCCGCGAGGTCGGCACCGAAGGGCGTCTGGGAGGACAAGCCAACGTGCCAGGCGTCGCCGGGACATGGAAGGATCTTACGGACTCCGTAAACTCGATGGCCGGGAATCTCACTGGTCAGGTGCGCAACATTGCAGAGGTCACGACCGCTGTGGCACGCGGTGATTTATCGCGCAAGATCACGGTCGACGTGAAGGGTGAGATTCTCGAACTCAAGAACACCATTAACACGATGGTCGACCAGCTAAACGCCTTCGCCGGCGAAGTGACTCGTGTGGCGCGCGAAGTCGGTACCGACGGAAAGCTGGGTGGCCAGGCTCAGGTGCCCGGCGTCGCCGGCACGTGGAAGGATCTCACGGACAACGTGAACTTCATGGCCAGCAACCTTACTGGCCAGGTACGTAATATCGCTGAAGTCGCGACCGCCATTGCGAATGGCGATCTTTCGAAGAAAATCACGGTCGACGTGCGCGGAGAAATCCTGCAACTGAAGGAAACGCTGAACACAATGGTCGAGCAACTCCGGTCGTTCGCCGCTGAAGTCACGCGCGTAGCGCGCGAGGTCGGCAGCGAAGGCCGTCTCGGCGGACAGGCCAATGTGTCCGGCGTGGCCGGCACGTGGAAAGATCTCACGGACTCCGTGAACGCCATGGCCGGCAACCTGACTGGTCAGGTGCGCAATATCGCCGAGGTGACCACTGCCGTTGCCCGCGGCGATTTGTCGCGCAAGATCACGGTCGACGTGAAAGGTGAAATCCTCGAACTGAAAAACACCATTAATACGATGGTCGATCAGCTCAACGCGTTTGCCGCCGAGGTTACGCGCGTGGCTCGCGAGGTGGGTACCGAAGGCAAGCTGGGCGGGCAGGCGCAGGTTCCGGGCGTGGCCGGCACGTGGAAGGACCTCACTGACAATGTGAACGTGATGGCCGCTAACCTCACGGAGCAAGTCCGCGGCATCGTCAAAGTGGTGACTGCCGTCGCCAATGGGGAGCTGACTCAGAAGCTGACCGTGAACGCAAAGGGCGAGGTTGCCGCGCTGGCGGAAACCATCAACAACATGACCAATACGCTGGCGACCTTTGCCGACCAGGTTACAACAGTCGCGCGCGAGGTCGGCGTCGAAGGGCGTCTCGGCGGACAGGCCAACGTGCCCGGCGCAGCGGGTACGTGGAAGGATCTCACGGGTAACGTCAACCTGTTGGCGGACAATTTGACCAATCAGGTGCGAGCCATCGCGGAGGTCGCCACGGCGGTGACGAAAGGTGACCTCACTCGATCGATTCAGGTGGAAGCTAGCGGCGAGGTTGCGGATTTGAAGGACAACCTCAACACCATGATCGGCAACCTCCGGCTGACCACAGACCGCAATACCGAGCAGGACTGGCTCAAGACGAACCTGGCCCGCTTCACCGGCATGTTGCAGGGGCAACGCGATCTGACGACGGTGGGCCGCATGTTGCTGTCGGAACTGGCGCCCCTGGTGAGCGCCCAGCAGGGCGTGATTTATCAGATGGGCGGCGAGGAATCTACAGAGATGGTACTGCTCTCGGCGTTCGCCGGGGACGGCGAGGACGGTCATTTGCGCCGGTTGAAGCTTGGCGAAGGGTTGGTGGGACAGTGCGCGGCGGAAAAACGGCGCATGCTGATCTCCGACTTGCCTCCAAACACGATTGCCATTCGCTCCGGTTTGTTCGAAGCGGTTCCGCGAAACGTCATCGTGTTGCCAGTGTTATTTGAAGACCGGGTCAAGGCCGTGATTGAGCTGGCCTCGCTTAGCAGTTTTACCACCTCACAGCTGGCATTTCTGGAGCAGTTGACGGCCAGCATCGGCATCGTGCTGAACAGTATCGAGGCCACCATGCAGACCGAGGGCCTGTTGAAACAGTCTCAGCAGTTGGCCACCGAACTCCAGGTACAGCAAAAGGAGTTGCAGCAGACCAACGAGCAGCTCGCGCAAAAGGCGCAGCAGCTTGCCGAACAGAACGTTGAAGTCGAACGTAAGAACCAGGAAATTGAACAAGCGCGGCGGGCTTTGGAAGAGAAGGCCAAGGAATTGGCTCTGACTTCGAAATACAAGTCCGAATTCCTGGCCAACATGTCCCATGAGTTGCGAACGCCTCTCAACAGCATCCTGGTGCTAGGCCAGCAACTCAGCGACAACCCGGACGGCAACTTAACGCCGAAGCAGGTCGAGTTCTCGCGCACGATTCATGGCGCTGGAACGGACTTGCTGAATCTGATCACGGATATTCTTGATTTGTCGAAAATCGAATCCGGAACTGTTTCCGTGGAAGCCGAGGAAGTCTTCTTCGCCAGCATGCTGGACGCGGTGGAACGTCCATTCCGGCACGAGGCAGAAAACCGGCATCTCAGTTTCGAGGTGCAGACCGATCCTCACCTTACCCGGAGTGTGGTCACCGACTCGAAGCGGCTGCAGCAAGTACTAAAGAACCTGCTGTCCAATGCCTTTAAGTTCACGGAAATTGGAGGCGTCCGTCTGTCTGTGTCTCAGGTCAGGAGTGGTTGGACCGAGGGTCACCCGATCCTGGACAATGCGGCGTCGGTGGTGGCCTTTGAGGTTGCCGATACGGGCATTGGCATTCCATTCGAAAAGCAGCGGATCATCTTCGAAGCGTTCCAGCAGGCAGACGCCGGCACCAGCCGCAAGTACGGCGGAACGGGCCTGGGGCTGGCCATCAGCCGTGAGCTGGCCAGTCTGCTCGGCGGAGAAATTCAATTGCGCAGCGCCCCGAGCAAGGGCAGTACCTTCACTCTCTACTTGCCGCAAACCTATGTCGGTCCCTCCACTTCGATCGTTGCGCCGTCAGAAAGAGGCTCTCGATCATTCGTTGCGCCAGTGCAGCTGTCCGTTGCCGGCGTCTCGGAGCACCCGGTCGAAAAGGTTGCGGACGACCGCGACAATCTGCAACCCGATGATGCTGTTTTGCTGATTGTCGAAGATGATCCACACTATGCGCGTGTGTTGTGTGATCTTTCCCGGGACAAGGGCTTCAAGGTTCTGGTGGCTACGCGTGGTGCGGAAGCTCTGGCGCTGGCGCAGGAGTACCATCCAACCGCAGTGTCTCTGGATGTTTTCCTGCCCGATATGCTGGGTTGGACCATCCTGAATCACTTGAAACAGGATCCAGCAACCCGCCACATTCCGGTTCAGATGTTGACGCTGGATGAAGATCGGCACCACGGGTTGGCCCGGGGCGCGTTTGCCTTTGTAACCAAGCCCACCACACCAGAGGGGCTGGAAGCGGCATTGGCCCGCATCAAGGAATACTCAACTCCCCGACGAAAGCGATTGCTGGTTGTGGAGGACAACCCTGCCGAGCAACTCAGTATCAAGGAACTGCTGGGTTATGACGACATCGACGTCACGGTCGTTGCTACAGGCGCAGAGGCAATCCAGGCCGTCAGCGCTGGCGTCTTCGACTGCGTGGTTCTCGACCTGCGTCTGCCTGACATCTCAGGCTTCGATGTGTTAGAGCAATTCCGTGACACTCCGTCACTGGGCGATATGCCAGTCGTCGTCTTCACCGGCAAAGAACTTTCTCCGGACGAAGATGCCCGTCTGCATTCGCTCGCGCGCAGCGTTGTGGTAAAAGGAGTGGAATCGCCGGAGCGCCTGCTGGATGAGACTGCTTTGTTCCTGCATCGCGTGGTCGCCGATCTCCCCGTGGAGAAACAGAGACTGCTGGACCGGTTGCACCACTCCGACGATGCCCTGGTTGGAAAGAAGGTGCTGGTAGTGGACGATGACGTGCGCAACATCTTCGCCCTCAGCAGTGTTATTGAACGCAGGGGCATGACCGTAATCACTGCCGGAACCGGCCGGGAAGCGATCGCTAAGCTCGAATCGACACCGGATATTTCGATCGTATTGATGGACATCATGATGCCGGAAATGGACGGCTACGAGACCATGCAGGTAATCCGGCAAAACTCTTTGTTCCGCCGCTTGCCAATCATTGCGTTAACCGCAAAAGCGATGAAGGGTGACCGCGAGAAATGTCTTGAGGCCGGGGCGTCCGAGTATCTGGCCAAACCCGTGAATACGGAGCAACTGCTTTCGTCGCTGCGTATGTGGCTGCACAGATGAGAATTGCTCGCGATCTGGCGACAGGCAATCGAGACCGGAGTGGAAAGGACCATTAGGTCATGAGCACGAACGAGAAGGTCAATATTCTCATGGTGGATGATCAGCCGGCGAAGCTGCTCAGCTACGAGGTCATGCTCGGCGGGCTGGGCGAGAACCTGATCAAGGCTGCCACTGCGAGGGAGTCTCTCGAAGTCCTGCTGAAGAACGACGTTGCCGTCGTGCTCATGGACGTAAGCATGCCCGAGCTTGACGGTTTCCAATTGGCGGCGATGATTCGCCAGCACCCGCGTTTCCAAAGGACAGCGATAATTTTTGTCTCGGCGGTGCACCTGACCGACCTGGATCAGCTCAAAGGGTACGAGCATGGGGCAGTCGATTACATTTCGGTTCCGGTGGTGGCCGAACTTCTACGCGCGAAAGTCAGAGTATTCGCCGAATTGCACCGCAAGACCCGGCAGCTCGAAACGCTGAATCGCGAACTGGAGCAGCGCGTGCTGGAGCGCACCGAAGAGTTGGCTCGCAAAGCCGAGTTGCTGCTTCAGCTCAACATGGAGCTGGTAGGAAAAAACCAGGAGCTTGACGCCATCATCCACACCGCACCGGACATAATCTTCAGTCGTAAGGCTGACGGATCCAGGGATTACATCAGCGACCGGTTTTATGATTTTACCGGCGCCGCCCCAGGTTCGGCGAATGGTTTCGGGTGGTTGGACTATGTGCATCCCGAGGATTACCAAAAGGCTATGGCAGAATGGATGCGGTGTGTCGAATCGGGGGCAAACTACGAAGTGGAGTATCGCCTGCGGTCGAAAGACGGGTCTTACCGGTGGTTCCGGGCTCGTGCGCTTCCCATTCGCGGTGACGAGAAGATCTTGAAATGGTACGGAACCTGTTCCGACATTCACGACAGCAAGTTGCTGGAACAATCGATCCGCGACAACGCCTCGGAACTGGAGAAGATGGTCGATCGAAGGACGGACGAGTTGCGGCGGCTATCCATCCGCCTCATGACCATGCAGGATCAAGAACGCCGTCGGCTCGCGCGCGATCTTCACGACGGGTTGGGACAGGAGCTAGCTGTCGCCAAGATGGTTCTGGACAGAATCATCCTGGAGAGGCCAGCTCATCTCCCGGAGGAGGAGTGGGCGCAGGCCAGCAGCATCATTGATCGTGCCATTCAGCAAGTCCGCACCATGTCTCACCTTCTGCATCCCCCCTTGCTCGATGAAGTTGGCTTGCTCTCCGCGCTATCCTGGTATGTGGAAGGACTCACCAAACGCAGTGGCATTGAAACGACGCTTGACGTCCAGCCCACGGAGTTTCCCAGGCTCGCAGCCGAAGTGGAAACCGCTGTCTTTCGCATCGTACAAGAGGCTCTGACCAATGTTTTCCGCCATTCTGAAGCAAGCAAGGTGTGGATTACGTTGACGCAAAGGGAAGGGACGATCGTGGTAGCAGTGCGCGATGATGGCAAAGGCATCGGCAAGAAAATCGCCGAACAGCAACCGGATAGCGTTGGCGTTGGCATCGGAGGCATGAAACAGCGTGCCAAAGAGTTTGGTGGCGAGCTGCGCTTGACGAATACCCATCCCGGAACGCTTGTCGAACTCATGGTTCCCTGTCGCTCGGTGTTACGAGAGCCAGCTGCAATCTTGGGTGGATGTGCTTGATGTCTCAGGTTTGACGCTATGCCGCTTCGTCGGAACTCTCAACAGAATTTGCGGATGTGGCTGCCTAGCGATCGGCCTCAACAATCCGACCAAAGGATGCTTCAAAGAATGGCTAACGTCGAGGCCTAACGCCGAGGCTCCGCATCGGAACGCGTTCAGCAGTTCGATAATCCGCTATCAATGCTGGCGACACTGTACTCGTCGAAGGGATCAACCTTACAAGCCTGTAGGCCCCTAAAAGGATTGCCCTACTTCTCCGTCGCGGGCCGATTCACTTTACAGCCTAAACTGGATGGAACAAGCACCATCGGAAGGTTAGGGTTGACCTCGCAAGACAATTCAAACCAGTTGCTCGCTTCGAGCACAGAAACAAAAGAGGTCTGTTATGACAAGAATCAAATACGCATTGCCGAGATGTCTCCTGGTGCTCGGTGCTAGTCTTCTGCTCTGCGTCGCTACGGCATGGTCCGCGGATGATAAAGACGCGTCGGACATCGACAAACGCCTCGATGCATCCGCCAAGGTCTTGAACGAAATTATGGCCACTCCGGACAAAGCTATCCCCGACAAAGTGATGAGCGATGCGAAGTGTGTCGCGGTGATTCCCTCCATGGTGAAAATCGCTGTCGGTTTCGGTGGGAGTCACGGCAAAGGCGTTGCCACGTGCCGAACAGAAAGTGGCGTGTGGAGCGCTCCTGCGCCGATTACCATCACAGGTGGAAGCTGGGGTTTGCAACTCGGCGGCCAAGCGGTCGACCTGGTGATGATTGTGACCAATGACGACGGAATGCAACATCTGTTGTCGAGCCACTTCAAGCTGGGTGCGGATGCTTCGGCGGCCGCAGGCCCTGTGGGACGCGACGCCGGCGCTGACACAGACTGGAAAATGAGGGCAGAAGTGCTGACCTACTCACGAGCCCGGGGCATTTTTGCGGGAATCGATCTGAACGGCTCTGTGGTCACGCAAGACAAGGACGAGACTCGAATTCTTTACGGCAGCTTCGTGCCGTTCCCCGATATCATGGCCGGGAAGGTCCGACCGAGAGAGGCGAGTGAACCCTTCCTGGCCGCGATCCGGCGCTATTCGGGCCAAGCCAGGGAACACGGCGAACTGAAGCCTGCACCGGGGATACCAGCCACTGCAAGCCGGTGAGGAGAGAGGATCTTTGACATTTCCTTGTGAGACCCGGTTTGTTCTGCAAACCGGGTTTGGGATCTTCAACCAAACGCAAAACTAATGATTGGAGGCTTTCATGTCGACAATTCTACTGATCGTACTTGTGCTGTTGTTGCTCGGAGCTCTGCCGACTTGGCCATACAGCAGATCGTGGGGCTATTACCCCAGCAGCGGACTCGGACTGGTGGTGGTGGTCTTAATTGTATTGCTTCTGGCCGGTCGGCTGTAAAGTCGTCGATCCGCACACACTGTTTTTCGCTGACAGGGCCTTCGTGATTTCGTTTTCTATTGTTTTCCTCGCCGCCACAAAAATGCCGCAACCTCAGCATTAACTCGCCAAGTTGTACAGCAAGTCTGGCAACCAATTACAGGAGCATCCTGATGGGCTGAGAACCCCGGTGTCGCTA
>Ga0302183_10000255_pt1 | contig 25202 bp, 24 predicted proteins | sample I_Palsa_N3_2_FD_200232 | JGI IMG/M metagenome (GOLD analysis project Ga0302183, IMG submission 200232) | Peat permafrost microbial communities from Stordalen Mire near Abisko, Sweden - I_Palsa_N3_2 | ecosystem: Environmental > Terrestrial > Soil > Palsa > Peat permafrost | place: Sweden...
CTTTTCTCGACGGCGCGCGGAACGGGGAGTTCGACAGCCTCCTCCGCTGATCAGTCGTTAATAGGTCGATGCTGGTCGCCGGGAGAGGGGCGGATTTGCCATTCTCTCCTCTCCCGGCAAGACCGGACCGCCCTATCGCTGAGTATCATCATTAATTATCCGGTAGTGCGTTCAAGGCAATGGCATGAAGAAGATTAACGACTAACCATTCCGCGGCGACGCATACGACTGGGCGCGACGGCGTGTTTCCTTGGCGTGGCGGTTTACAGGCCGTCCTGCTCACGTGGGGGCCGCCCACTGCAAACTGCGCTGACGTCCGTGGGCTTGAATTGGCGACTACATCCGTCCCGCGTATTCCCACGGCAAAGATGGGGACTCAGAATAGTTCGGATTGTCAGCTTGGGAATCTGTGCCGTCCGGGCTTTCAGGTGGCCAAGTGTCCTGCTCGGCCCTGACTAGCAGGGTCGTCAGACGGCACCAACGGCGCCAGGACCGTCTCCACCGCCGGGAAAATACAAGTCTGAACGAGCCGAACTCAACGCCCAAGAGCTGCCGTAGCGCGAGTACCTGGCCTCGCTGATACGCGGCACCGCGGGGGGAGTGGCCCGACACCGACGAGCGGACGCGCTCGATCGTAGACGCTGCGCTTGGCGATGTGCCCTGGCTGTGCCCTTCCTGAGCCAGCTAACAGGCAAAGACGCAGATAGAAGCGCTGCCGACTGGCTGTTTCACCTGTAGTTGGTGAACTGGAGGGCGAAGTCGAAGTCCTTGCCCTTGAGCAGCGCGATGACCGACTGCAGGTCGTCCTTCTTCTTGGACGAGACCCGGAGCTCGTCCCCCTGGACCTGCGCCTTGATGCCTTTCGGCCCCCCATCGCGGATGATCTTCGCGATCTTCTTGGCGTCGTCCTGCGTGATGCCCTCTTTCAGCGCGATGGACAGCCGGTACTCCTTGCCGGACAGCTTCGGGTCGCTGGCGTCCAGCACCTTGAGCGAGACACCGCGCTTGACCAGCTTGTCCTTGAACACGTCCAGGACGGCCTTGGCCCGCTCCTCGCTGTTGGCGCGGATCTCCACTCCGTGGTCGCCAGACCAGGCGATCGACGCGCCGACGTTGCGGAAGTCGAACCGGGTGCTGATCTCCTTGCCCGCCTGGTTCAGTGCGTTGTCGACCTCCTGCCGGTCGAGCTTGGACACGATGTCGAACGAGGAATCTGCAGGCATCTGGCTACTCCCGGGCCACGAGGTTCTGAAGGCAGGGTCCAGGTTAATAGACGGCATCCTAGCCCGTGGTCACGCAGAGACGCCCGGTGGCCGCCCATAGCATCGCGGTCAGGGTTCGCGTCCCGCTCATCGTCCGCTATTCTTCTCTGTGCCGCCGGGCACACGGCGGCATCCAGGCAGGTTGCCCGAGCGGCCAAAGGGAGCGGTCTGTAAAACCGTCGGCTACGCCTTCGGTGGTTCGAATCCACCACCTGCCACCACCTGCGAGAACGGCCCGCTAGCTGTGGATTTGCGGCTATGCGGGCCGTTTTTCTTTGTCCCGCCGTGTGTCACCTTGGGTCGCTGTAGGGCGGCGTGTTGCGGGGTCCACGGACATATAGCGGACGGCGTCCGGGCGGTGAGAACGGTCGGCGACACCGTCGATTTTCCACGGACGGCCACGGACGGGCGCGCTGGCGGCGTGTTCCGGCTTGACGCGCGCCGCTGAGTTGAGCGTGCATCACCCTGTGTCCGTCCGGCGGCCCGGTGGTTTCCCCGGGCAGCGTGGGCGGGGAAGGGCGGTGCGCCGATGAGCCGGGCGGTGGTCCGGGAGAGCGTGACGGTGGCCGGGCGAGCGGAGCGGGCACGGGTAGCCCGCACGTTCGTGGGCGCGGTGGTCGGCCCGGGGCACCCGTGCGGGGACGTCGCGGTCTTGCTGGTGAGCGAGCTTTTCGGCAACAGTGTGCAGCACGGGGGCTCGGGCGTTGCCAACGAGACGATCACGGTCGCGGTCAGGGCCGGGGACGGCGTGGTCCGGGTCGAGGTCGCCGGGCGCAGCGGGCCCGGCGTGCCGGAGCTGCGCCCCGCCGATCGTGGCGCGGAGGGCGGCCGGGGGCTTCGGCTGGTGGCGGGGCTGGCGGCGCGGTGGGGCTGGCTGCGGCGTGGCGGGCGGACCGTGACCTGGTTCGAGCTGCGGGACGGCTGAACCTTCGTCGCCCGGCGGTGCCCTGGCGCGTCTTGGCCCTGACGGCAGGTGCAGGCGTTTGCAGTGACCTCAGGCGACCAGCGCCGGCAGGTCTATGGCTGCCGGCTGGCAAACTCCTCGCACAGGATTGAGTGGACAACGGAGTCCCGCCACGCCCCGCGCGTGTACAGGTGCCCCCTGATGGTGCCTTCCTCGATCATCCCGGCGGCCCGCATGGTCCGGGCGGATGCCTTGTTGAGCGGGCTGCGCGCTCCCCAGATCCGGTGCAGGCCGAGTTCGGTGAAGCCGAGGCGCTGAAGGAGGCGGACGGTTTCCAGTCCCTTGCCCTGGCCCCACTGGTCAGGGCGGAGCGCGAAGCCGATCGTGGCGCTCTCGTACTCGCCCGTCGCCAGCCGTGCGGCTCCGACCAGTTCCTCGTCCTTATCCGCGATCGCGACCATGTACTCGCTTCTCGGGTCGGCTGTCGCGGACCTGATCGCGCCGCTGATGATCGCAGCGACCTGTTCCATGCTCCGTGGCTCGAAACTGAGATGCCGGGTTGCTTCGTCATTGCCGTAGACCTCGTGCAGCGCGGCCGTGTCCGCGTCGGTTAGCTCGCGCAGCATCACCATGGAACCTGCGATGAGAACGGGGTACATGCCCTGGACTCCCTTTTAGCGCGGGAGCGCGGCTGCGGGAGTCCGGCAGTAGGTTTCGATTTCCTCCTGGATGTCGCGGGCGAGCGGGGCGTCAGCGGCCTGTGTGGTGACGGCGCGGTGGATGTCCAGGACGCTGGTGACGACGCCGTGAATCCGCAGCGCGACGGGCAGGTCCAGAACGGGGCGGACGGCTTCCCTGGCTCCTTCGAGGTTCCCTGTGCGGACGCGTGCGATGGCGAGGTCGGTTCGCGAGCCTGCCTCGTCTCCGAAAGACTTCTCTTCGTCGGGTGCCTGCTCGTAGGCGGCAACGGCGTCGGCGGCGAATGTTTCGGTTTCCTCGTGCAGGCCGGACTCGTCGTGCTCGGGCAGGGCCGCCCCCGCGTCGCTGGAGTAGTAGAGCTGCCGGGGCCGGGAGAAGTAGCACATGCCGCCGATCTCGTCCAGGTCATTGCGGGTGAGCTGCTCGCGCAGATCCGACGCGCGGGCGATGGCTTCCCGGCTGGCTGCGCCGTTGCCGAGGCGTGCCCAGGCGCGCGCTTCCAGGCTGGCCAGCCAGACGGTGACCGATCCTGCGGTCCCGGGGAGTTGCTGGCCGGTCTGGGCGTATTCCAGTGCCTCGCGCGGGCGCTGCGCCCAGTAGGTGATCAGAGACTGGAGTCCCCGGACCCAGGCGGCGAGCGAGGTGTGCTCGGCGTTGTTGGCGCACAGCAGGGCAGTGCGGGCGTGGGTCATCGCCGTGTCAGGGTCGCGGAAGTCGTGTGATGCCTTCGACAGCATTCCGGAGGCAAGGCCGCCGATGACGTACAGGTCCCGGGATTCGCTGGGGCGCTGGCGGCCTTCCAGGAGCTGGAACACAATGTCCTGGAGAGACACGATGTCGCCTGTTATCGCCGACAGCGGCTGCTGCGGATAGGCGATTGCAAGGCGGCTTGTCTCTGCCCACAACTGTTCGAGCGATTCACCGCTGATGTTGCTGGAACCTGCGGTGGCGCTGAAGCGCATTGCCCGGCGTGCTGCCATGGCAAGTTTCCTTTCCGGATCAGACGGGGCGGAATTCTCTGTCACCCCGGGATCACCAGGAATCAGCGCTCCTGGTGCCCAGATGACGCCCTGCGTCGGCGTCCTTGCCGTCGCGGGGCGAGGATCGTCCTGCCCGAGTATCAGTGATGTCTCCTGAGATGGTGGGTCTGCCGGTGCCAGGAGCTGATGGACCGGGTAGCCGAACATGTGCTCAAGAACCCGGCATGCATCAGGATGAGGCAGAGTCCGTAGCTTGCCGCCGTACCAGCGTTCGAACTGGCGGGCTGAGACTGACATTTTCGCCAGCTCCTCCTCGCCTTCCTCATCGGCGAGCTTCTTGGCCGCGCGCTTGAACTGCACCGCGAACGTCTCGTACCGCTGCCAGTGCCTGGCAGTGATCAGGGTCCGCAAGAGCGTCGGTTCGCCCGGCATTGCATCCTCCCTGACTCGCGCCTGAGACCACCGTAAGCCTGCCGCCCGGCCAGAAACCGCCCTGAACGCTGGGCCGCTGGCCAAAAGGCGGTACTTGCGACGGCAGTTACGTCGCCACGTCATGCCATGTGGCGTAGCCGATGACGGGAGCGGTGCGTGCTCGCCCGCTAGCAGGCTGGTCAAGTCAGGGTAAGCCGTCCGCGCACGCCGCGTCCTGGCAGCCCGGTGGCGAAAGAGACACGAGCACCCGCCGGACACTGAGCCTGCCAACGTGCAGGTCACCGCATAACCGAAAATGCCCGTCCCGGCGCGCACCAGCCGGGGTGGGATGGCGGCTCCAGGCCGCTGTCGGGCCGCTACCTAGCAGGGCCCGCTACGCGGCCCGGGACACCGCCAGCAGCACGAACCCGGAGGCACCCCATGGCCACCAGCACCGTACCGAGAAGAGACACCGTGTACCCCGGCCAGCACCCGCCCCAGCCGACGCCGGCGGGCCGGCCGCTGCGCGCGGTGCTCGACCTGGGCGCGGTGCCCACCGCGCCGGGCTGCGCCCGCGCCTGGACCCGGCAGATCCTGTGGGAATGGCGGCTGAACGACCTGTCGGAGGCCGCCGAGGGCATAGTTTCCGAGCTGATCACCAACTCGTTTCTCGCCTCCCGCCAGCTCACCACGTCCGCCATCGTGCTGATCCTCACCTTCAATCGGGGCGAGCTGGCGATCCTGGTGCGCGACTTCTGCCCCGGCACCCCGCAGCCCCTGGACGCCGGCGCGTGCGACGAGAGCGGGCGCGGCCTGCTGCTGGTCGAGTCCATGAGCGACCGGGCCGGCTGGTGTCCGCCCGAAGACGGCACCCCCGGCAAGGTGGTGTGGGCCGTCATTGTGTTGTAGGCGCGAGGACCTTCTGCGCGAGGCTCGTGATGGGGAGACGGCCGAGGGTTTTGACACCGGAGGCGTCCGCGCGGGACCGGTTCGGTGCTGAGCTGCGTCACTGGCGGACGGCGCGCGGCCTGACGCAGCGAGAGCTGGCGACGCTGGTCTGGCATAGCCAGGAGTTCGTATCCAAGGTGGAGAAGGGGCAGCGGTGGGCAACTTGGTACCTGGCAACGCGATGTGATGCGGCACTGCGGACGGACGGCGTGCTTGCCGGGTTGTGGCCTGCGGTGGAACGGCAGCGCGTGGCGTCCGACCGCCGCCGCAGGCCCGTGCCGGGCCGCCGGGCGAGCATGTCCTGACCATGGCGTTTGCCTGCGATCGCGGCCCGGCTAGCTGGCTGCTGGCGCGCTGCACACTGTGGGAGCGGGGGCGGTCGGGGGGTCTTCATCGAGCCACTGCCTGAGACGTCTGGTGACTTCGCTGATGTCGCTGGTGCCCATCTTCCACTGGATGGCCGTGCCGCCCTGGCTGGTGAACGCGGCGCAGTTGTCGGCGCGGTCATCGATGAGCACCGCGTCGGTGAAGCCGACCCCGTGGATGGCGAGCCACGGCCCGAAGAACGTCTGGGGGTCTTCGCTTTTCAGCGCTCCGGCCTGGCTGGAGCAGATGATGTCGTCGCAGATGACGGCCCAGTCCGTCAGCGTCTCCCGTTCGCGGCCGGGGCGGTGCCTGCGGCTGCGGGCATGCTCGAAAGCGCGGGCGAAGCAGTCCATGTTGTCGGTGGCTATCACGACCATGGCCTCGGCCCGGATCACGCGCAGCACCTCGAACAGGCCGGCGTTGACCTGCATCCGTGCGCAGTCCAGGTCCAGGCGGCGGGCCAGGAAGTCGTCGCGGAACCGGCCGCGGAGCTGGATGCCCATCTCGGCAATGACCTGATCGGAGGACAGCAGGCCCTTCATCCACTCGTTAGCGATGTTGCGGGCGGGATCGAACACCCCGGCCATGCCCGCTTCGAGCTGTTCGTGCAAGGGGTGGGTGGCGCTGAGTCGGATCGAGGTCCAGAAAGGGTCGCGGGAAAGCACGCCGTGCCAGTCGGAGAAGATCACCCGCCCTGACAGCGGCACCTGGTTCATACGGCTCCCTTGAGGGTTTCCTGTCCTGTTTCGTGCCGGATGCGCGCTGCCGCGAGCCGCGCTAGATCCTGTAGTTCCAGGGTCGCATCAAGCCAGGCCACTGGCGGGGTTTTCCGGCTGGCGAGCCGCCGGAAATATGCGCGGACGGTGGCGTTGAAGTCAGGGTCGGTGTAGATGCTGCCGGGCGGGAACTTGCCCGGGTTCCGCTCCGGTACAGCGTCCTGCGGCAGGTCGAGATAGAGCACCAGGTCCGGCCATGCCGGGACGGGGGAGCTGCGGAGTAGCCGCGCTGAAGGGGCGAGGAAGCCGGTGCCGGTCCTGCACTGGAGGGCGTAGGAATGCGCGAGCAGGGTATGCACGCTGCGGTCTTCCAGGATGACATCGCACGCCTGCGGCACCTGCGCCAGCCGTCCCGCCTCGATGAGCAGAAGCTGGCGCAGCGCCTGCTCGCGTTCGGCTACCGTGTCCGCTTGCTGGCGCGGCAGGAACCGTCCGCCGCCGGCGTGGTCGGCGTAGCAGGGCACGAAGGTAATGGCCAGCTCGCACAGCTCCTGTATCAGCAGGCGGCCCAGGGTGGTCTTGCCCGCGCAGCACGGGCCTTCCAGGGCGACGATGCACGGCTGCGCCGTCATCCGCGGGGTCCGCGTTCGGTTTTCCCGGCGCCGGATGCGCCGCCGGCCAGCCGTATCCACCCCAGGATGCCGCCTGCGCCGTGCACCCCGCAGGCCAGGGGAAAGGCCGCGATGCGGGCCAGGCGGGCGCCGGGCGTTCCCGGTGCGCCGAGCCATGCCTCGGTCAGCACGACCTGCGCGGCGCAGACTGCCGCATAGCAGCCCGCCGTGACCCGGACGGGCGGGGCGCCGGCCGCGATCAGGACGCAGGCCAGGGCCGGGACGATGGCGCAGCCGGCCCATTCGGCCGCTGACCCGAACGCTGAGGCTGCCATCATCGTGGCCCGCCAGCCGGGGCGTACCGCCGGGTCCTTCAGGTAGCGGGCGAACTGGGCCGGGCCGAAGAACCAGCGGGCCGCCTGCTGTACCTGGGCGGTCATGGCGCCGGGCACCTCAGCGGAATCCAGGCTGGGCACCGGGACCATGGGCAGGGCCCGGGAGCAGAGGATGAAGCTGTAGTGCATGTCCTCCAGCGGCGAGCGTGCGGGGAAGGGCAGCTTCTCCAGGAGCGACAGCCGGGCGCACAGCCCGTGGCCGGTCACGTGCGCGTACACGCCCGAGCACAATGCCCGTTTGGCGGCGCTGACCTGGCCGGAGCGGTTGAGGAGCCGGGGAAGCTCGAAGCCGAGCACGAACCGGTTGGCGCGCAGCGCCCCGGCATCGCAGACCGCCGCGCCGACCCGGCGCAGCGGCCCGGCGGCCGGGCGCAGGCGGGACTCGAAGCGGGAGGACTGGTGGAAGACATCCGCCCCGGGATGGTCCGCGATGGCCCGGGTGAAGCGGGCCAGCGAGTCTAGCGGCGGGCGGGAGTCCGCGTCATAGCAGGCCAGGAACGCCTGAGAGGACGGCACGCCGTCGGGGAGCATCGCCGCGCAGCGTGCCACCGCGTGGTTGAGCTGGTCGGCCTTGAGCCCGAGCGGGTCAGGATAGTGCAGGTGGACGCACTTGCCCTCGCGGGCCAGTTCCCGGGCCGCCGCGACCGTGTCACCAGCGGCGGCATGCCGGGCCGCTTCCCCGGCTTCGCGCTCGGTGGTGATGATGACGACCGTGGCCGCGTGCCCGCAGGCCAGCGCCTGGAAGTGAGCGACGGTCCCGGGCAGGATGGCCGCCTCGCGCAGGACCGGCACCGCGATGAAGAACCTCGGCGCCGCCGCGCCGCCTGGGGACGGCGGGCGCGGGTCCCGGTCCTGGCGCAGGAACCGGGTAGAGCGCACGATGCCGAACAGGACGAGCGCCTGCCGTGCCACCCCGGCTGCCATGACCGTCACGGTGATCCGCGACAGCCTGTTCATTGCCCGGCCGGGAGCTTGCGGCGTGCGACTGCGCCCCCGCTCGCGGTCAGGCCGAGCGGCGCGGCCAGTTCCGTGCTCGACGATGCCGACGGGCCAGGGCCGGAGCCCGGCTCTCCGGGCGGGTACTGGTACTTGTCCTGATGCCGGATGAAGTGGCGGGGATCGGCGACCGGCGGCCCGGGGTACGGGATGGCCTCGCTGCCGCCCCATCGGGCGGCGTACTGGGCGTGGAACCCGTCGCAGACGTCGCGCAGCGCGCACCCGCCGCACGCCGAGACCTCGTGGTAGTCGTGCCGTTCGCGCTGCCGCCCGGATGCCCGGTAGTACCAGTCCTCTCCCGGCTGTCCCGGATAGCCGGTGTCGTACCAGGAGTTGTAATCCCACTCGTGGGGATCGTAGGGAAGCTGGTAGCCCGTGTAGACGTGCTGCTCGTAGCCGGGAAGCTGGCAGGGCGGAAAGTACCGGACGTTGGCCTCGACTCCGGCGGCGGTGCAGATGTCGATCGCCCGCATCAGGTGAGGGGCGATGTCGGAGTGGCGCGCCTGGAAGCTGATCTCGACGTCGCGTTCCCACTCGAAGTAGGGGTTGAATGTCAGGAAGTTGACCACCCGCGCGCCCTTGCTCGCGGCGAGCGCGGCGATGGCCTCCAGTTCGGTGAGGTTGTCGCGGATCATCGTGACGTTGAACCGGAACGGGACGCCGAGCGCGCGGAGGTTGTCCAGTGCCTGCTCCTGACGTGCAGCGTTGTCCCTGCCCCGGCCGTGGATCGCACGGGCAGTCTCGCCGGTGCCGTGGACGGAGACCAGGAAGTCGTGGATGCCCCCCTGCGCGAACGCGGCAGCCTGCTCGGGCCGCGCGAGGTGCATGCCGTGGGTGATCACGGTGGGGCGCAGCCCGATACTGGCGGCGTGCGCGGTGATGTCGAGGATCGCCGGGTGCAGGGTCGGCTCGCCGCCCATGAAGTCGACGAATTCGTTGCCGTAGTAGGAGCGGAACTTATCCAGCGCCCGGATCGCGTCCTCCAGGCTCAGCCAGCCTTTCTGCACGGCGGGGACGTGCTCGTCGTAGCAGAACTTGCAGCGGACGTCGCAGCGCAGGCCGAGCCAGAGCACGCCGCGGCGGGTGAGGTGCCGTTCACGGGATTTTACGAGGGGCGGGCGGTCCGGCATGCTCACGGCCGGGCTCCTTTCCTGTCGGTGGTGGCAGGTGCGTAACAGGTAGGGCTGGCGGAACCGGATCGCGCCGCTGATGTCGCCGCAGAGCACCCCGGCGGCCTCGATGAGCTGGAGCGCGGCGGCCGAGGCCGGTCCCGGGTCACCGCGCAGCAGGTGTGCCGTGCAGCCTGGCGCGCTGGCGGCGGCCTGGAGGGCGCGGCGGAGGGGGTAGGCGTCTAGCACGTACCGCTTGCCGGAGAGGTGCTTGTACTTGGCGTACAGCAGCACCTGGTAGACCGCGTAGGTGTAAAAGCGGCGGAAGTGCGCGGTGACGGTGGCCCGGTCCTCGTGCTCGATCACCGCGTCCGGGGCCAGGCCGACCCGGTGGCCGCGCAGCCCGAGCCGGTAGCAGGCGTCCACGTCGTTGCCCGACAGCAGTTCCTCGTCAAAACCGCCTGCCTCGCGCAGCGCGCTGGTCACGAACCCGGCGTTGGCCCCGGCGACATAGGGCAGGTGCAGGGCGGGGAGGTAGCTGAGGCTGCGCTGCCCGTCGACCACGGTGATGGCGTGGCGCTGCGCCCGGGTCCCGGGCTGGTGCTTGACGATCGTCCCGCCGGCAGCGGCCACGTCGCCCGCGGCCAGGCGGGCGGTCAGGTGCTCGATCCAGCCGGGCCGGGCCACGCAGTCGGCGTCGGTCAGCAGCAGGAACTGGCCCCGGGCCAGGCCGAGCCCGGCGTTTCGGGCGGCGCCGCTGCTGGCCCGCTCCAGGCGCGCGTACCGGGTAATCCCGTCGGCGCCGTCGGTGTCGGCGAGGTCGGCGCTGCCGTTCTCCACGACAATGACCTCATACGACCCGCGGGGCGCGGTCTGGGAGGCGAGCGAGGCGAGCAGCCGCCGGACCCGGGCATCGGCCCGGACGGCGACAACCACGGACGCGAGCGGGTCAGTCACGGAACTGGCGGCACATGTTCGGGACCAGGCCCAGCGTCCGGTTGCGTGGCGCGGAACACTGCATGCAGAAGGGGATGCGGTCGCGCCGGAACCGCTCGAACTCCTCTCCCTCCCAGACCTCGCCCAGCGGCGTGTCGGCGACGTTGCCGACCTCGCCCTGGTGGGAGATCTCGACCTGGCAGCAGGGCAGGACCCGGCCGTCCGGCTCGATCAGGGAGTAGAAGTCCGGGACGCGGCATGCCTTGCGGACGGTCTCCTTGTCGGGCCAGTAGGTGCCCTGGGCGTAGCTAGAGTCGGGGGTTTCCGGGGAGAAGAAGCTGCCCAGCACCTCGGCCGCGTTGGACTGCACGACCGTCGCGGTGTTCTTGTCCTTCAGCACGGCCAGCATCTGCGGGACGGTCTGGTCGCGGAACTCGCGGATCTCTGTCTCGGTCAGCAGCGACTGCCCGGTGGTGTCACCGTAGACGTTCATCAGGTAGACCGAGGCTGCGCCGGTATCCACGCAGTGGGCCAGCAGCTCCGGCAGGCCGCGGAAGTTGTGCCGGGTGATCACCGTCATGTAGTTGAACCGGAATCCCGAGAAGGCGGCCCCGGCCTCCCGGACGACGCCGATCGCGTCCATGATCGCGGGCAGCGCTCCCCGCACGCCGCGCAGCCGCTCGTACAGGACGGGGTCCAGGGTATCGACGGAGAAGTTCCACGCCCCGAGGCCGGCCTCGATGACCTCGCGGGCCTTCCCGGGTGTGACCCCGGTGCCGACCGAGTTCATTAAGACGAAGACGCCAGGGTGCTTCCTGGCGGCGCGGATGACCTCGATCAGGTGCGGGTACAGCATCGGGTCGCCGCCGCTGAGCTGGAGTTCCTCCATGCCCAGCGCGGCGGCCTCGTCGATCGTGCGCAGCGCCATGTCCAGGGGCATGTGGCCGGGATTCGGCCGCCGCGTGCCAGGCCCGGCGGCGAGCGGCAGAGTCTTCTTCCGGTCCGCAACCATGTCGCGGTAGTAATCCTGGCGCGGGTCGCAGTAGGGGCAACGGTGGTAGCAGAACACCGTGGGCTTGAGCACGAACTGCTTGAGCTTGCGGGGCATGGCTGGCGCGTCCATCGCGGTAATGCACCGCCTTCCGGGGAATCGCGGGGCTGTATCAGCTTTCTCATCGTCCCTCCCGTCCGCTACGTTCCGTCAACTGCCGTATGCAGTTGTACGAAAAAACGCCCTCCAGCACCGGGGCGCAGGCCCGTGCTGGAGGGCATGATCTAGCCAGCCGGGTCCCGCGCGGCTGTGCGGCCCGATGATGGCGACCAGGTGGAGCGGAATCCTCAAGGAGAGCAGGTGATGACAGCGTCTTCTCCCGAACCCGGCAAGCAAGCCGTCGTCACCGGGGGTGCCGGCTTCCTCGGCTCGCATCTCTGCGAGCGCCTGGTAGCACGCGGGATTCGCGTTGCCTGCGTGGACAACTTCATCCGGCGATGCACTTGGCGTAGGTGCGCAGCAGCACGTCTACGGAGTGCCCTGCCCATTCGGCGACTTGGGCCGGGTTCCCGCTGGCGTTGAGCCAGGTGGACACGGCGGCGTGCCGCAGGTCGTAGGGGCGGCGGGCGACAAGCGATGCTGCCTCGGCTTCGGTGAATGCGGCGGCGCGGGCCCTGTGGAAAACGGCGAGATAGGCGCGATCGGTCACGATTCCGCCGCGCGGCAGGCCGAATACGCGCCCACCCGGGCCGGTGCCGTATTCCTTGAGATGGTTGCGGAGCATCGTCACTAGTTCGGGATGGATGGGAATGGGGCGGGTTTCTCCCTCGGCGCGGTGCTTGAGTTCGCGCCGTTGCCGGACGCTGCCACATCGGTCCAGTTGGAGCCGCTACGGGGCTGAGAATTGGTCAGGAGCATTTCACCCCATCCGTGATCAGGCAGGATTATCAGGTTCGCACGCCGCAGATCGGCGGCCTCTTCCGGGCGGAGGGCGGCCTAGTACATGCAGCCGAAGAATGCAACCATGCGAGCGCCGCGCGGGCCGAGCGGGCTGGCGGGCAGGATCTTCCGCTCAACTACCGCGTATTTCATGATGTTGTTCAGCGCCGCCCGCTTACGGTTGGCGGTATTTGCGGCGGCCAGTTTCCCGTTCTGCTTTTTGCTGATGCGGTCGAGAATGGCGCGGGCGCGGACGGCGCCTGTATCCGGCTCGGCAAGTTCGGCCATAGGGATGGTTGCGGATTCCAGCCATTGGATAACGGGAGCGATGTCGCCGGGCGGCTCGGTTGTCCCGGCCAGGCAGCAGCGCGAGCTGGTGCGGATGGCCGACACTGGCGAGTACACTACCGCCGACCTCGCCGAGGTGTTCATCGTCTCCCGCGCCACCGTCTACCGCACGCTCCAGCGATCCCCGGCAGCAGACGCGGCCAGGTAACCGGATCGGCCGCCACCTCGCGCCTAGAACAGCCTCAAGGGTTCCGGGATCTCCACAGCCAGAGCGCTACCGCTAATTCCTGCGGGTTCTTCCCCGGACCCCGAGAAAGCCAGCCACGGCCCCGGCCGCCGCACCCGGACCAGGCTTGCCCGGCGCGGCCGGGAACGATCTGCGGTGACTGTGCGTTGAAGTCAGGTACGCCGTCGTGCCTGGCCCCGGCTTACCTGAGCCAGGCGAGCGGCAGATCAAGATCTTCTTCCCTGAGCTCGTTGCCCTTTTCGCGCCGGCCGGTCAAATGACGCGGTGCCACCGCCGCCGCAGCCGGTATCCGCATTCAACGTCATCAGCAGATAGTTTCGTTAAAGTTAGAAGGCTCGTTGCTCATGGGGAACATGCTGGCGTTCCTCGGCCGTGACATGGCGGTCGACCTCGGCACCGCGAACACCCTGGTGTACGTGCGCAGGCGGGGGATTGTGCTCAACGAGCCGTCGGTGGTGGCACTCAACACGAATACCGGCAGCATCGTCGCGGTCGGCGTCCAAGCCAAACGGATGATCGGCCGGACGCCCGGCAACATCGTGGCGATCCGGCCGCTCAAAGACGGTGTCATCGCCGACTTCGATATCACTGAGCGGATGCTGCGCTACTTCATCCAGAAGGTCCACCGCCGCCATCACCTGGCCAAGCCGCGGCTGGTGGTGGCCGTGCCCAGCGGGATCACCGGCGTGGAGCAAAGCGCGGTGAAAGAAGCCGGGCGCCAGGCCGGTGCCCGGCGCGTGTACATCATCGAAGAGCCGATGGCGGCCGCGATCGGCGCCGGGCTGCCGGTGGACGAGCCCACCGGAAACATGGTCGTCGACGTCGGCGGGGGGACCACCGAGGTCGCGGTGATCTCGCTCGGCGGCGTCGTGACCTCCCAGTCCATCAGGGTCGGCGGCGACGAAATGGACCAGGCGATCATCACGTTCGCCAAGAAGGAGTACTCGCTCATGCTGGGCGAGCGGACCGCCGAGGAGATCAAGATGGCGATCGGGTCGGCGTACCCGTCGCCGGATGAACCGCACACCGAGATCCGCGGCCGCGACCTGGTCAGCGGCCTGCCGAAGACCATCGTGATTGGTGCCGGGGAGGTTCGGCACGCGATCGAGGGACCCGTCAGCACCGTCGTGGACATCGTCAAGACCACGCTCGACACGTGCCCGCCCGAGCTGGCCGGCGACATCATGGACCGCGGTATCGCGCTCACCGGCGGTGGCGCGCTGTTGCGCGGCCTCGATGAGCGGCTGCGCGAAGAGACAGGGATGCCGATCCAGCTGGCCGACAATCCGCTGGAATCAGTCGTGCTCGGCACCGGCAAATGCGTCGAGGACTTCGGCGCCCTCCAGCAGGTACTGGTACCGGAAAGGCGCCGGTAGCAGTTGAGCGAGGAGACCGGGGTGCTGGCAACAACGGGCCCGTCAGCACCGCCGCGACATCTACCCGGCCCTCCCCGGCCTGCCTCAAGCACCGACAGCAGCGACCGCCCAGCATGCCAGTGGGACCAGGATCTCGATGATGCCGATCCCCACGTCGAAGGTTCTCCTCGCCATCAGGACACCCACGGCCTGGCCACCGGCGCCCGGCGGCGAGGTGGCGGGCGAGGTCATGGCAGGAGGCCCGCTATCGCCACTGAGCGTTCCATGGTTCCTTGAGGCCCGGGTTTTCAGCGTGTCATCCGCTGGGGAATGCCCGAAAGGCATGATTTCGTATAGAAATGATAACGGAACGTGGCTGAATGCGGCAGAGGATCACGCCCTGGCCCTGGCTACGCCGGCCTATTCGCCGGGATGGACGTTGCGATGACGCCATGCATGGCGCGGGAGGATTGGTGGATCTGAAGCTGGGTCACTACTACAAGGACGGCATCGAGGTCATCGACGTCGGGGGCAAGATCGATATCTCCACGGCACCGCGGCTCCGTGAGCTGCTCATCGATCTGGTCAGCAAGGACAACTACCAGCTCATCGTCAACCTGGACAGGGTTGAGTTCCTCGACTCCACCGGCCTCGGGGTGCTGGTCGGAGGCCTGAAGCGGGTGCGGGCGCACGACGGCTCGCTGGATCTGGTGTGCACGCGGGAGCGGATACTGAAGATCTTCCGGGTCACCGGGCTGGCGAAGGTCTTCGGCATCCACGAGACAGTGGACCAGGCCATCGCGGCCAACGGGCGCCGGTAAGGAACGCGTCACCGGGGGCGACGTAGCGAAGAGCTTCGGGGCTATCGGCGGGGGGCGCGGTCACACCCCGGGGACTGCGGGAGAAACGGTGCTGGCCCGGTTGCCGGGCACGCCGGCTTTGCAACGCCTTTTACGACAATCACCGGGCGGTGCCCGCCCGGGCCAGGCCGCCGCTAGTAATCATGTCGAGAATCGTTCGTTTATGCGAGCCGCGGGGGCCCGGGGCCGGCCCGCGCTTGCGTTGCTGTCCTGTCTCACGCGGCGTTCTCTCTGTCTCACTTGATCTTGGCGGATTGGCGTCTGGTCTCAGGTGATATTGCCTGCGCTGCCACGGATGGCCGGCGCTGTCTCAGTTGAGCTTGTCGTTCGGCTCGTTGTGTCTCAGGTGTTGCTGCCTCCGATCTTGGCTTGTCTCATCCGGTATTCCATCTCCGGAGAGTTTCAGGTGCGTCACTTTCGGTGATAATTTGGTGGCTGTGGTGAGCGGGGTGCCGGTAACAACGGCGCCAGGGGACCCGTGTTAGGCCGTCCAGTTTGCTGAACACCGTCGGCAGGGGCAGAGGGTCTCAGCGTGACAATCACGGACCCGATGGCCGCCTGGCGGCGGGAACGGCGGGTGCTGCTGCGGGTGTCGCGGGCGGCGTGGCGCCTAGCCGTTTCCTGGCTATGGGGGGAGTGCCGGGCTCCGTCAGTGTGCTTGCCTGGCCCACCGCATACGTGCTGCAGTTCTGGGAAATCAGGTGGCCGACTCGAAGGATGGCAGGTCATGCGCTGGCTTGGATGGATGTTCCCGATCTTGGCCGCTGCGACGGCACTGTTCATCAGCCCCGCTTCCGCGATAGCAGCAACAACGTACTCGGATTCGATCAGCGGGTATGAATACGCGGCGACATCGACACAGGGCCACTTCGTCGGCATCGCGTCGGGCGCGTTGCCCGGCGTTTGGTCCGTAACCGTGGACCACACCCCGCTCGGCACCTCTGCCACCATCACCGGCGGCGACTTTCACCTTGCTACTCACCTGCACGGCACCCTCACCGCGGTCACCGGTCACTTCACCGGAGGCACGGTCACGCAGCTGTCCGGTTTCACCGGGTGCGCCAACCAGCGATATGCCGTGAACGGCGTTCTGGGCGACATGGGCTTTGGTTCAGCGCGTAGCGGCACCGGCACCTTCGTGGCCACGCTGACGCACCACCGCACGAAGGTCTTCGGACATTGCGTGACGTACTCCGCGAGCGTCCGCGGATCGCTGTCGCTGGCCCCATCCTGACGACCCGCTGATCCTCGTGATAGACGGGGGCCAGACCAAGTAAGCCCGGGGGCAATGGGCTAAGCGGGGTAGTCGGGGCTGATGTAGCAGGGAACGAAAGGTATAAAAAATAGCCCCAGAGTTCCCTGAGCCCTCCTGTGCCTCTGTAGACCCAGTACCTGGGTCTTCTTGCTCTACCTGGGCGAGTTCTGCCATCTGAGGTGAACTCGGGATTCCTGAAGGTATATCGTCTGGGTCGTTCGTCTTTCTGGCTGAGTGAAGGCGAGGAGGCCCGGGTTGAGCCTGGCAGCCGTGCGAGATCTGCGGGTGGCGCGTGCGCCGGCGACGGCGGAGGACCTGGCGGCGCTGGAGACCGATGTGCTGGCCGGTTTCGTGCTGGCCCGGGCGGCGGCTGGCCTGTCGGATGGGACGATCGCCTCTGACGTCCTGCACCTGGAGCAGGTCCGGGCCTGGTTCGGCAGGCCGCTGTGGGACATGGAGCCGCCGGACGCCGACGCGTACTTCGGCAAGGTGCTTCGTGACACCGCCAAGGGCACCCGGCTGTCGCGGGCCCAGGCGCTCAAGACCTACTTCCTGTTCCTCCCTGTTGACTGCACCTCATCTGGATCATCGATCGGGCGCACAACCCGGTCCGCTGAGAGGGTGAGACGTTGGTCGAGGACATACGGCGTGCGCTGATGGAGGGGCTCGGATCTGTCCCGGCGTTGGGGGCGGTGCTGGCGGGGCAGGGGACGCAGTTGCCGTTCTTCGCCGTGAACAGTGACGGCGAGGAACTCAGGGAAGTGAGTGCCTATCTGCGGGACTTGATGCTCGGCGATGTCAGCCCGCTGACCTGCCGCAGCTATGCGTTCGATCTCCTGCGGTGGCAGCGGCTGCTGTGGTGCCTTGGCATCGAGTGGGAGAAGGCGACCGAGGCGGAGGTGGCGGCGATGGTGGGCTGGCTGCGGGCCGCCCGGAACCCGCAGCGGGAACGCCGGCAGCCCGGCTCGGCTCCGGCGGGATCGGTGAACCTCAAGACGGGAAAGCCGTCGCTGCGAGCGGGGTACGCCCCGGCGACGATCAATCACGCTCTGACCGTGGTGCACGGCTTTTACTCCTTCCACGGTCGTTTCCGGGATGGCCCGGTGGTCAACCCGGTGCCTGTCTCTGCCCAGCGGCGGCAGGTGCTGGCGCATCGCAGCCCGCTGGAGCCGGTCCCGGTCGTGCGCAGGGCACGACTGCGGCAGCGGGTTCCTCAGCAGGCACCGAGATCGATCCCGGATGCGCTGTGGGATGAACTGCTCGCGGCGATGGGCTGCGACCGTGACCGTGCGCTGCTGGAGTTCTACGTCAGCTCGGGTGCCCGGGCGAGTGAGCTGCTCGGGGTGACCCTGGAGGACATCGACTGGGGCGGGCAGCTCATCTACGTCGTGTCCAAGGGCACCAGGATCCGCCAGCCGGTCCCGGCCTCCCCGGACGCGTTCCGCCACCTGGGCCGCTATCTGGCCGCCGGCGGGCTTCCCGCGGAAGGGGAACCGGTCTGGAGAACCCAGCGCGGTGAGCCCCGGCCGATGACGTACTGGGCGATGCGCCGGGTGCTGCAGCGCGCGAACAACCAGCTGGGCACCAACTGGACCTTGCATGACGCCCGCCACACCGCCGCCACCAGGATGGCTGGCGATGAGCGGCTCACCCTGGCCGAGGTGCAGACCATTTTGCGGCATGCGCATCTGGACACGACCGGGCGCTACCTGACAGCCCGGATCGAGGACATGCACGACAAGCTGCAGGAGCATTACACCAGGCCCCGGCCGCAGCGTTCCTACCCGGCCGGCTATGACCCCGACGACATCAAGGCGGTCTTCGGTGGCTGAGCCGGCGGTGACCCGGCTCCCCGCGGATCCCAGGATCGTGCCGACGCGTTTCGCGGGCTTGCAAGCGGCACAGGCCCTGCTGCCCGTCATCTGTCCCGGGCCCTACGGACACCTTGCGGGCGCGAGCCCGGAGGAGATCGAGGCGGTGATGCGCAGGGTCTGGCCGGGCGGCCGTGACGCGGAGAACCGGCGGGCCCGCGGCGCGCGCATTCTCCTGCAGCACCTCGAAGGCTTCCCGGGCGGGTCGTGGCAGCAACGGTGGGAGGCCAGCGGGCTGGATGAAGCACGCCAGCCGGTCAACGTGCTGATCCCTGCCTACGAGGGGCGCAAGGAGATCTGCACCGCTGCCGCCTGCTTGTTCGGGCTCCGCGTCATCCGCCCGTCGCTGCTGGCGCTGCGGTCGACCCGGCTCCACGGCTACGGGGAACGGTTCCTGGCCGCCCAGCACGATCCGCTGCTGGAGGACTTCTGGAAGCGCGTCCAGGACCATCCGGTGCACCCGGTGCACCACACTGCGGCGCTGTTCGACGTCACGGTCGCGCTGACTACCCAGGGCATCATCCTGGCCGGCCTGACACCTGAGGCATTCCTGCACTACGTGTGGCAGTCCCGCGATCAGGGGCTGAACATGAAAGCGCGCGGAAAGCAGAACCGCGGCCAGTTCGCGGGCCAGCTCGCCTGGCCGGTGCTGCACGAGATGGGCCTGTTCCCGCCCGCCACGCCGCCGACAGTGCGGGCAGCGGTGCTCACGGGACGGCGGACGCTGGAAGAACTCGTCGACCGCTACGAGATCCGCCACCGGGGAGTCCGCCAGCTGATCCTCGACTACCTGGCGCGGCGCAGGAGCGAGCTGGACTACAGCTCACTGGACCAGCATGCCCGGTCGCTGGCCGGCTTGTTCTGGGCCAAGATCGAGGCCCTGGCTCCCGGGCATCCCGGCCTCCGCATTGACGCAGAGCTCTACGAGCAGTGGCGTGAAGCGCTCAGTACCCGCGAGAACGGCCAGGGCAAGCGGCACGAGGTCGAGCGGATCCTGCGGTCAGTCCGGTCCTTCTACCTCGACCTGCACAGCTGGGCGGTCGATGAACCGGAAAGATGGGCACCGTGGGTGGCGCCGTGCCCGGTCCCGGACAACGCCCTGCGCGGGCTCTCGGTCCAGAAACGGCGCACCAAGGAGCGGATCGACGACCGGATCCGGCAACGCCAGCCCCTGCTTCCCACGCTCGTCGCCCACCTCGAAGACCGCTACCACCATCTGCGCGAGATCCTGCGCCAGGCCTCATCGCTGGCTCCCCGCGATGTCTTCGCCGTTGAAGGCCGCTCCTACCAGCGCGCCTGGAGCCTCGCCGACGAGAAACGCCAGCGTCGCGGCGGAGAGGCCAACGTCCGTGTCCGTGACCTGGCCAGCGCTGAGGACATCAACGTCACCACAGCCGAGGAGCTCGCGTTCTGGGAGTGGGCGGCCGTAGAGGTCCTGAGACACAGCGGGGTCCGGGTTGAGGAGCTCCTTGAACTCACCCACCTCAGCATCCGCCAGTACCAGCGACCCAACGGGGAGGTCATCGCGCTGCTGGTCATCGCCCCGTCCAAGACCGACCGGGAACGAGTCATCCCGATGTCCGCCGAGCTATTCGCCGTCATCGCAGCGATCATCCGCCGGCATACCCGCGCCGGGCGGGCCATCCCGCTGATCCAGCGGTACGACCAGCACGAACGCCGGATGAGCGAGCCGATGCCGTTCCTGTTCCAGCGCCAGCTCGGCACGACCCGGCGCGTCATCTCGCCCGCCACCGTCCTGGTCATGCTCCGCCGGCGCTGCAACGACCTGGCCGAGCACCATCCGCAGTTCAGCACGGCGGGCTTCACCCCGCACGACTTCCGCAGGCTGCTGGCCACCGACCTGGTGAACAACGGGCTGCCGATCCACATCGGAGCAGCCTTGCTCGGACACTTGAATCTTGAAACAACTCGTGGTTATGTCGCCGTCTTCAACGAGGACGTTATCCGCCATTACCAGGCGTTCCTCGACCGGCGCCGCCAGGCCCGGCCGGCCGATGAGTACAGGACCATCACCCAGCCCGAGTGGGCCGGGTTCGAAGAACACTTCGACCAGCGCAAGGTCGAGCTGGGCGGATGCGCCCGCCCCTACGGGACTCCTTGCCAGCACGAGCACGCCTGCCTGAGATGCCCCATGATCAACATAAATCCGAAGATGCTGCCCCGCCTCGACGAGATCGAAGACGACCTCCAGGCCCGCCGGAGCCGCGCCCAGCACGAGGGCTGGCTCGGTGAAATCGAGGGCATCGACCTCACCCTCACCTTCCTCCGCCAGAAACGTGACCAGACCCGGCGGCTGGCCCGTATCGCGCCCACTGACCTCGGCATGCCAGGCGTGATCGCCACAGGGGCACCATGAGTTCCCCGGCCAGCTCCGTGCCATGCCGACAAGCCCGGCTTGACAAAGTGCAGAGAATCGAGCTCCGCCACAAGGTCGAGATCCACCAGATGACCGGACGGATCGTCGAGTGCCCGATCGACGAGATGAACCGGCCGCGGGGGCGCCAGCAGGCAAAGCTCCGGATCCCGCCCGCCGCCGCCCAGGTGGACCGGCTGTTTGCCGGATGGCGCGAAGAGCTGGCGACCTGCCGGAAGTTCGCCCCGGCCGCCCGCAACTACACCGCCTGCCGGCTGCTGTCGGAGGCCGGCCTGCGGGTCAATGAGGCCTGCAGGCTCGATCTGCCCGACGTCAAATGGGAGCTGGGCCGGTTCGGCAAGCTTCATGTCCGTCACGGCAAGGGCGCCCGCGGGTCCGGGCCCCGTGAGCGGATGGTCCCGCTGATCAACAACGCAGGTCAGACGCTGCGCTGGTTTGTCGAGGACGTGTGGGGCCAGTTCGGCGACGACCACACCCGGCCAGGTGTCCCGCTGCTGCCGTCCGAACGCAAGAACACCGATGGCACCGCCTCCCGGGTCGGTGACGAGACCCTCCGGTCAGCGCTGGCCAAGGCCGCCGGGACGTACCTGCCGGACTGGCCCGACGTGGTCACTCCCCACGTCCTTCGCCACTTCTGCGCAAGCCAGCTCTATCTGGGCGGCATGGACCTGATCGCGATCCAGGCCACCTTGGGGCATGCCTGGATCGCCACGACCATGCAGTACGTGCATGTCCCCGGAACCCATATCGAGGACAGCTGGATCGCAGGTCAGCAGCGTGCCGTCGCCCGTTTGAAGGGATTGCCGAGATGACCGGACAGCCGCGATGAAGTGGAACCTGCGCCTGGCGGCCGCCAACCGCGGCATCTGGAAGGCCAGCGAGCTGCAGCGGATGCTCGCCGACCACGGGCTGATCATCAGCGCCGGGAAGCTGTCAGGGCTGTGGTCCGGGGACCCGGCGAGCATCAAGCTGTCCGACCTGAACGTCATCTGCGCCGTGCTCGGCTGCGGGGTCGACGAACTCCTGATCCCGCAGCCGGAGCTGGTGAAACGGATCGACGAGCGGCAGGACCAGCCGGCCGTGGCGTCCTCGTCGCAGGGCGGGCCGCCGGTGACGCCCAAGCGCCGGGACGGACGATCGCTCCCGCCGGCCTGAGGTGCCGCCCCGAAGATCCCGTAACGGCGCCGCCAGCTGCATCGACTGCCTGGCCTGGGGAGTCCTGGGCGCCCGCCGCTGCACGGCATGCGGAGTATGGCGGCACAACTACCCGGGCGAACAGCTGTGTCCAGGATGCGGCCGCGTGCTCGCGGTCAAGGACGGCCACTGCCGGCTGTGCTGGCAGCAGGCCCGCCGCGAATCCCAGCTCGCCGGCGGCCTGCCGCGAGGAGCGGTCCCGGTTCTGGAGGCCGGCACACTCCGCTGCCACCAGCTGTTCTTCGACCGGATGAAGGGCCGCCGGGCCGAGGGGCCGGCCCGTCAGCACGACCGGCGGGGCGCTCCGCGCAAACCGCCGCCGCCGCCCGCCCCATGTCCCGCCGTCCGATGGCTCCAGCCAAGACTGTTCGAAACCGGCAAGGACTTCACCCGCTTCGACGAGGGCAACGACGCCGCCCTGCAAAACCCGTGGCTCATCTGGGCGATCTACCTGGCCCACCGGCGGGGCGAGGCCCGCGGCTGGAAACGCGGGATCCGCCTGGGCGTCCGCCGGGCGCTGATCATCGTGTTGTCCGGGCACGCCGCGGGCGACACTGTCTGCTACTCCGAGATCTTCCCGGCACTGCGGGCCCGGGACATCAGCGCCGGACGGGCCGCCGAGGTGCTCCAGGAGATGGGCGTGCTGGTCGATGACCGGCGCTCCTCCTTCGAGAGCTGGCTGGAACGCAAGCTCGAAGGCCTCGCCGAGGGCATCGGCCAGGAGGCCAAGTCGTGGCTGCGGACCATGCGCGACGGGGGCCCGCGGTCCAGTGCCCGCAGCCTGGAGACCGTCTGGTGTCACATGAACAATGTCCGCCCGGCGCTGGTGGACTGGTCACAGCGTTACGACCACCTGCGGGAGGTCACCACCGACGACATCCAGGCCATCCTGAGCGGCCTGCACGGGACACGCCGGTCCAACTTCCTGGTCTCGCTGCGATCGCTGTTCGCCTTCTGCAAGAAGAAGGGGATGGTCTTCCGCAACCCGGCCAGCGGCATCAAGGTCGGCCAGCACCCCTACGGCATCGCCCAGCCCCTCGGCCAGGACGACGTCGACCATGCCGCCGAGGCCGCCGCGACCCCGTCAGCGCGGCTGGTGCTCGTGCTCGCCGCAGTCCACGCCGCCCGCACCGGCGCCATCCGCGCCGCCCAGCTCGACGACCTCGACCTGGGCAACCGCAGGCTCATCATCGCCGGACGGGTCCGCCCGATCGACGAGTTCACCCACCAGATCCTGCTCGACTGGCTCGACTACCGGCGCACCCGCTGGCCGGACACCGCAAACCCGCACCTGCTCATCAACCAGCAGTCGGCGATGGGCACCGGGCCAGTCAGCACGATCTACTTCGCCAAGACCAAACTCCGCGGCCAGGCCGCGACCCTGGAACGGCTGCGCGTCGACCGGCAACTCGAGGAAGCCCTCGCCCACGGACCCGACCCGCTGCACCTGGCAGCGGTATTCGGCCTCGACCCCAAGACCGCCATCCGTTACGCCGACAACGCCCGCTTGCTCCTTACCACCAGGGCCGAGGAGCAAGATCCCGCCAGTTCCCGCGAACCCAAGGTCTGAAACGAGCTATAGAGCATGAAGACCTCGCGGTTCATCGTGAAGACCCTCCAGTTCGCCTGAACTCTGGGACTTCTGGACATCAACCCCTGAGTCCGCCAGTGACGGGAGGCAGTAGTGAAGATCACCGTTCAGATCGTCATCGACGCCCAGGACGGCACGCCGCCGACCACCGAGCAGGTCGCCGCGATCGCGCGGGACGACCTGACCATGGCCAGCGCCGGGCTGACCCTGGCCGAGGCGCACGAGGTGCTGTCCGGGATACAACACCACCTCGTCGCTGCCCAGGCCGCGGCGGGCGCCGTCGCCGGGCGGTACTGCGGGAGCTGCGGCCGGGCCCGGGCCCGTAAGGACACCCGGCATATCGTGCTGCGCACCCTGTTCGGCACGCTGCGGCTGGAAAGCCCGCGGTTCCGGGCCTGCCCGTGCGCCGCCGACAGCCCGGCGACCGTCAGCCCGGTGGCGGCCCTGCTGCCCGAGCGGACCACGCCCGAGCTGCTGCTGTGGGAGGCCCGGTACGCCGCGCTCACCTCCTACGCTGCGGCCGCCTCGCTGCTGAGCGAGGCATTCCCCCTCGGCCGCACCCTGCAGCCCACTGCGGTCCGCCAGCAGGTCGAGCGCACCGCAATGCGGCTGGAAGACGAGCTCGGTGAGGAGCGGTTCAGCTTCATCGACACCGGCCCCGCCGAATGGGAGGAGATGCCCCGGCCCGGCCTGCCCCTGGTCGTCGCCCTGGACGGCGGCTACGTCCACTCCAGCCAGCAGACGTCCCGCGAGGACGGCTGGTTCGAGGCGGTCACCGGCACCAGCACCCCCGGCGACGGCGGCCCCGCCAAGACCTTCGCCTACGTCCAGACCTACGACGCCAAGCCCAAGCGCAGGCTGTACGAACTGCTGCGCTCCCAGGGGATGCAGGACAACCAGCAGGTCGTGTTCCTCACCGACGGCGGCGAGGACATCCGCGACCTGCCCCGCTACCTCAACCCGCAGGCCGAGCACTACCTGGACTGGTTCCACATCACCATGCGCCTGACCGTGCTGCGCCAGATGACCCGCTCCCTGCCGCCCCGGGCCGCCGGCGCCGATGATGATGACGCGCCATGGATCCCTGACCCTGATCAGGCAGACCAGGACCTGGAACGGGTGAAGCACTTCCTGTGGCACGGCAACACCTTCCGCGCCATGCAGATCCTCGAGGACCTCCGCGACGACTTCGAGATCGCCTGCGCCAGCGACGGCGCCGACGACAAGCAGCGCGCGTTCTTCGAGCGGCTCGGCGAGTTCTGCACCTATATCGGCCGCAACAGCGAGCAGATCCCGAACTACGGCGAGCGCCACCGCTGCGGCGAGCCGATCTCCACCGCCACCGCCGAGGCCACCGTCAACCAGGTCATCAGCCGCCGCATGGTCAAGAAGCAGCAGATGCGGTGGTCGCCCCGCGGCGCCCACCTGCTCCTGCAGATCCGGACCCGAGTCCTCAACGACGACCTGGTCGGCGACTTCGCCCGCTGGTACCCCGGACTCACCAGCCCAGCCCAGCGAATGGACGGCGCTGCCTGATCTTCCACGGCTTCTCCCGATGCCCAGCACCGGGGCGCCGCACGCGGGGACAGCTAGGGCTTCGTGAGGAGGGCCGCGACGGCTGCGACGGCTGCACCCCGGTCCCGGAGGCCCCGCGGCGGGCCCGCCGGTGGCCGCGGCGGCGGTCCCGGTGACCAGTTCGCGCCGGCCCGGTAACCAGTGACGCACCCGGCGTGTGCCGGCTTCCCCCAGCCGTTCCGGTCTTCTGCAGACGGCTGACTATCCCGGCGAGTTAAGCCAGGGGCCATGGTGGGCCGTACGCAGCCGGCGAGGCCTATCCGGCTGAAACAGTGTGGCTTTTGCTCAGGCCCTCCCGGGCGGTGTCA
>Ga0302183_10000272_pt1 | contig 24548 bp, 20 predicted proteins | sample I_Palsa_N3_2_FD_200232 | JGI IMG/M metagenome (GOLD analysis project Ga0302183, IMG submission 200232) | Peat permafrost microbial communities from Stordalen Mire near Abisko, Sweden - I_Palsa_N3_2 | ecosystem: Environmental > Terrestrial > Soil > Palsa > Peat permafrost | place: Sweden...
ACCGGCTGGAAATACCCAGTACTACAAATCAGATCTTCAAGCCCAGTACTATTACACGCCCTCCAGGGGTTTCATTCTCGGCCTGAATTTCCAGGCGGGTTATGGTCACGGCATAGGCGGCGATGCCTATCCGATCTTCAAGAACTACTACGGCGGAGGTATTGGCTCGGTGCGGGGCTATGAGTCCGGTTCGCTAGGGCCGCGCGACGCCACGACCAACGACCCGATCGGCGGGTCGAAGATGGTCGTCGGCAATATAGAAATGACCTTCCCCTTGCCAGGCACGGGATACGACCGTACCTTGCGCGTGTTTACCTTTGTCGATGGCGGCAACGTCTGGGGCGACGAGGGCAACAGTGTGGGCGCCAACGGCCTGCGTTACAGCTATGGCGCCGGACTTGAATGGATTTCCCCGATAGGGCCGCTCAAGCTGGACTTCGGTTTGCCGATCGTGCGGCACGCGGGAGACCAGTACCAGAAGTTCCAGTTTCAGATCGGCACGTCGTTTTAACCCGTGCGGTCAGCAGATACGCTCATCCGGTTCACGCCGCGCATGCGTCATATCGCCGTTGCGGCGGCGATAGTCATGTCCCTCGCACCCTCGCCCGCACGTGCACAACTGAGCGGCGCAGCGGCACAGGCGGGGCCGGCCGACCCGCCCTGGGGCCTTAGATTGGCGCCGGAAATGACGGAGCATCCGTTGCCGGCTAACACGTCTGCGGCAATATTCGGCATCGCCGATGCGGCAGACGGCGACGAGGACCGCGACCTCTCGCTCAAGGGCCACGGAGAGCTTCGGCGCGACGCGACCATTGTCAGAGGCGACGCCGTTCACTACGACATCGACCGCAACGTGGTCGATGCGTACGGACACGTGCGTATAGTCGACAACTACGACGTCTTTGCCGGTCCCGAAGCACATCTTCAGGTCGAGGCGAACGAGGGCACCATGACAACGCCGACCTATCACTTCAATCTGACAGGCGGCTCGGGGAGCGCCGACAGCATCGACCTGATCGATAACGAACGTTCAGTCGTGCATCACGGCACGTACACCGCGTGCCAGTGCGAAACTGACCCCGCCTGGTATCTCAAGGCGGCAAGTTTCGACATGGACCAAGGGTCGAACGAAGGCATTGCTCACAATGGCGTGCTGTTCTTCCAGGGCGTGCCCATCTTCGCGAGTCCGTGGTTGTCGTTTCCGTTGTCCAACGCTCGCCAGAGCGGCTTTCTCCCGCCGACCTTCTCGCTGAGCTCGACGAATGGATTCGACCTCACCGTGCCGTACTATTTCAATATTGCGCCGAACTACGACCTGACGGTGACGCCGCGCTACATGTCAAAACGCGGCGCAATGTTGACAACGAATTTCCGCTATTTGTCGCCCACGTATTCGGGCTCGGTCACTATCGCCTATCTGCCCGACGATGCGCTGACCAAGACCAACCGTTATTCGATCAACATCCAGCACAACCAGAACTTCGGCGACGGCTTAGCTGCGTATGTTAACTATTCGCAGGTGTCGGACGTCAACGTCACGACGGACCTGAACTCGAATACCGCATCGCTGGTCAATGGGCAGGACATTTTCCAGCAGGAGGCTGGGGTGACTTACAACAACGGTCCATGGTCAGTGCTGACGCGGGTGCAGCGCTGGCAATCGTTCAGTACCGCGCCGCCCTACAACCGGGCGCCGGAACTGGACGTCAAATACAATCAGTACAACGTGGGCGGATTTGATTTCGGCGCCGAGGCTGACGCCACGCGCTTCACTATTTCAACGGCGGACTCCACGGAGGGCAGTCGTCTTACGTTCAATCCATACGTGAGCTATCCATTGTCCGGACCGGGATGGTTCATCACGCCAAAGGTTCAGTGGCACTACGTGGCCTACGACCTGTCGTCGATCGGAAGCACAGCGCCAACCGGACAGCCCAAGAGTTTCTCGTTCAATGTGCCCACACTCAGCCTGGACTCGGGGCTCGTGTTCGAACGCAGCATTCGCCTGTTCGGAACGGACTATATCCAGACGCTGGAACCGCGCCTCTACTACGTCTATACGCCCTACCGGAACCAGACGTTCGCACCGGTCTTCGACACAGGTGAGGAGGACTTTGGACTCGCCCAGATTTTCACCGACAACACCTTCGTGGGCGGCGACCGGGTTGCCGACCTGAACCGTGTCACGGCTGCCCTGACGACTCGGTTCATCAACCAGGCGACCGGCGACGAACGAGCTCGCTTTGTGGTTGCGCAGGAATACTATTTCACTAATCCGCAAGTGACGCTGGATTCGGGCGCATCCGTGACCGACATTCGCGGCAGCGACGTCATTGTCGGGGCGTCGCTCAAGATTGGCCCGGGCTTTACGACCGAACAGGCCGTCCAGTACGACGAGCAGCGCAACCAGCTGGACCAGGGTACCTCCGGCTTCACCTGGAAGCCGGCGGACCGGGAAGTAATCAGCATTGCTTACCGGTATACCCGTGCCGATGAAGACCTTGACAACGAGGCGGAAAACCAGATCGTGGCGTCCGGTCAATGGCCACTGAGCCGCAAGCTTTACGCTGTTGGCCAGGCCAATTTCGACATGGTCGCTCATCGGCTGGTTGCGGGATTGCTCGGCGTTCAGTATGACGCTGATTGCTGGTCGCTCAGCTTCGCGGTGCAAAAATATACGAATGTGTCGACCACCACGACCGCTGCCAGCAGCGCTACTCGCGTCCTGTTGCAGCTTCAACTCAAGGGATTGACGAAGATCGACAACGGGCTGTCCGAGCAATTCAAAGCGAGCATTCCCGGCTACACACCATTGCCCTCACCGCCTGAGCCTGAGTCGCGGTTCTCGAATTACGAATGATGGGTGACGAATGACCACCTCGACGGTGTGCGCGTCCAGACGAACCCCACCTTCCCTGCTCCAATCGAATAATTCACGCCTGCACCGTAGGTCCGTTGCAATGCCGTCAGAAAGGTACGGCGGTCAAACCGTATTTCCGCGCGCAGCCGGGCAAAACCGAAGGGACCCGGCTGGGGCTGAGCATTGCGAAAAGCATCGCAATGGCGCATGGGGGCACGCTGGTGTTGAGCAAGCGAGCTCGCGTCCACCCGCGCCAGAAACCCGTGGAGATCGATGGTTCCCGCACCTTGAAAGTAGCAAAAATGACGTTGGTTTGCATGGTAAATCAAGCTGCGATTGCTTATCCTGTTTCCAGTTTCCAGACAACGCCGTATGGGATCAATTGAACAGGAGCACATGATGAGCAAGACAATACATGGCGTGCATCACGCCGCAGCGGACGGCTACGCGACAGCAGAAACGGCGGATACCTATGTGCGCGGCCGGCCGGACTATCCGCCGGAGATCGGGGACTGGTTACGTGATCAGCTCGGGCTGCGCGCCGGGACCACCGTCGTGGATCTCGGCGCGGGCACGGGAAAATTTACACCGCGCCTGATCAGCACGGGCGCCAAGGTGGTCGCAGTCGAACCCGTGGCCGCGATGCTCGGCAAGCTGTCCGCAGCGCTCCCGCAAGTGCAGACGTGCGCCGGTACGGCCGAGTCAATCCCGCTTCCTGATGCATCGGTTGATGCCGTGGTTTGCGCGCAATCATTTCACTGGTTCTCGACCCACGCCGCGCTTGCGGAGATTCTTCGGGTCTTGAAACCGGGGGGCAAGCTCGGCATGATCTGGAATTTACGGGACGCTAGGGTGCCGTGGGTCGCCCGGCTCGACGCGATCGTGAATCGGGTGGAAGGCGACACGCCGCGTTATTACACTGGCGCCTGGCGTTGCGCGTTTCCTTTCGACGGTTTCGGCCCGCTCAATGAACACCAATTCAATGTCGGGCACACCGGTTCGCCCGAAGACGTGATCCTGAATCGGGTCCGCTCCATGAGCTTTATAGCGGCACTGGGCGCCGACGAGCGCGATAAAATCGATAGCGAGGTCAAGGCGTTGATCGCGGGTGAACCGCTGCTCGCGGGCAACGACGTGGTCACGGTTCCCTACGAAACCTCGGCGTTTTACGTCAAGAAGCTAGCACGCTAGAAGACGTTCAGGGTCCATACAAGGAGTGGGCCGCCGTGAGCATGCCTTGCACGCGTGCGGCACTTCTCTGTCACAGTGGAGCACTGCAAGCCGGTTTCACTCACTGACGACCCGATCTTCATGACCCTTCGCAACAATGGCGTTCCTCCCGCACTCGAATGTCGCGGCTTGAGCAAAGCGTACGGCGCCGGCCGCGTGTTACTGGCAAGCCTCGACTTCTCGCTCGATCCGGGCGAATTCGTCGCGATCATGGGCGATTCGGGCGTCGGCAAGTCGACGCTTTTGAACCTGATCGCGGGCCTCGATCAAGCCGACAGCGGTGAAGTGCTGATCGACGGAACGTCAATTTCCAGTCTCGACGACAACGCCGCCACTCGCCTTCGGCGGCAGAAGCTCGGCTTCGTCTTCCAGGCATTTCACGTGCTGCCGCATCTCACGCTGATGCAAAATGTCGCGCTTCCACTCTTGCTCAATAACACACCCCCGGCCCGCGCGCTCGACTTGCTCGAAGCCGTCGGCCTGGGCGGCCGTGGCGACGACTTCCCACGGCAGCTATCGGGCGGAGAGCTGCAGCGTGTAGCGATCGCCCGCGCGCTGGTGCACCGGCCCACGCTGATCCTGGCCGACGAACCCACTGGCAACCTGGACCCCGAGACCGCGCACGAAGTGCTCTCGCTGTTCCGTGCGGAAATCAAGGCGAACGGCGCCGCCGCCATCATGGTCACGCACTCCATGGCGGCGGCAGCGAGCGCGGACCGGATACTTATCCTGAGCGAGCATGGGTTGCATGCCGGGCAACCGGCGCGCTCGGCTGGTGAGCGTCAGTGAGCGGGCTCGAGACAGAACCCTCACGGCGCTTTGCAGGCGGCCGGCTACTCGCACGCTGGCTGCTCGGCGCGGAGTGGCGCAGTCATCCGGCTCGAGCGATTGTGGCGATAGCAACGATTGCGCTGGGCGTGGCGCTTGGCTACGCCGTGCAACTCATCAACAGTGCCGCATTCAACGAGTTTTCCGCGGCCTCCAAGAGTCTTTCCGGCGAGGCTGACTTACAGGTCCGAGGCGCGCAGCCCACCTTCGATGAAAACTGGTACCCGCGTCTCGCAACAACGCCGGGCGTAGCCTTAGCCAGCCCCGTTCTGGATCTGGACGTGACCGTTCCCGGCCAGACCGCTGCGTTGAAAGTGCTTGGCATCGACGTTTTCAGGGCGAGCCGCATCACGCCGGAACTGATCGGCGTGCCGTCCGTGCAGCGTCCGCTCGATACCCTTTCCGACGACGCGATCTTCCTCTCACCCGCTGCGCAACAGTGGCTTCACGCGGCCCCCGGTGATCACGTCGCGATGCTTAGCGGTACATCGATTATTCGTTTTCGGGTGGCCGGCGGTTTGGTCAGGACCCGGCCAGGACAACGCGTTGCGGTAATGGACATTGCCGCCGCCCAGTGGCGTTTCGGACTTGTTGGGAAACTCTCGCGTATCGACCTGCAACTGCAACGCGGCGTCGATCGGGAACGCTTTAAACGTGAGTTGCAAGATCGGCTTGGCAGTCAACTGGTCGTAGCCGAGACACGCGACGATGAGAACCGCACCGACCGTCTCTCGCGCGCTTATCGCATCAACATGAACGTGCTTGCGCTGGTGGCGCTTTTCACCGGCGCTTTTCTGGTGTTTTCCACGCAAGCGCTAGCAGTCGTCCGACGCCGCGCGCAGTTCGCGATGCTTCGCGTATTGGGCTATACGCGCGGCCAGCTGCTACGCCAGATCCTGATGGAAGGAGCGCTGCTCGGCGTACTCGGCTCCATGCTCGGCCTTGCAGTGGGCTACGCGCTGTCGAGCATCGCTCTGCGTTTCTTCGGTAGCGATCTGGGCGGCGGCTACTTTCCGGGCGTGCAGCCGCATGTCAGTTTCGAGCCTGTTGCGAGCGCCCTGTTTCTTGCGTTGGGTATCGGCGTGTCGGTGCTCGGCAGTCTCGTCCCGGCGCTGGAAGCAGCCCGCGCACGGCCGGCGGCAGCGCTCAAGGCCGGCAGCGAAGAAGGCGCGCTGGCGCGGCTGGCGACGCCGTGGCCCGCAGTCATCTGCCTCGCGGTCGCGGCAATACTGGCGCTCCTGCCGCCGTTATTCGATATCCCCATCCTCGGTTATCTGGCCGTCGCGCTGCTGCTGATTGGCGGTATCGCTTTGATGCCGCGTTGCACGGCGATCGTGTTCACTGCGCTCAGCCGATGGCACGCGAAACGCCGTACGCGCGCCGTGACGACGCTGGCACTTGCCAGGCTCGCCAATGCACCCGGCCAGGCATCGATCGCCATGAGCGGGGTTCTGTCCAGCTTTGCGCTGATTGTCGCGATGGCCATCATGGTCGCGAGCTTCCGTGTATCCGTCGATGAATGGCTGACCCACCTCCTGTCGGCCGACCTATATGTTCGAGTCGCGGCCAATGGCGACACAGCGAGCCTGAGCCCTGGCGAACAAATGACAATCGCCGCGACGCCCGGCATCGGGCGTGCCGCGTTCACCCGCACGTCGCATCTGACACTCGACCCTGCACGGCCCGCGGTGGCGCTGCTCGCGCGTGACATCGATGCAGCCGATCCGGGCGCCGCCATGCAGATGACCGGCCCCGTGCTTCCACCGTCCGCCCTGAAGGATGGCGAGACACCCATATGGGTGTCGGAAGCGATGGTCGACCTGTACCGCTACAAGCTGGGGCAAAGGCTCAAGTTGTCTATCGGCACGCACGGCGGGACGTTCGTCGTAGCCGGTGTGTGGCGCGATTATGTGCGGCAAACGGGAGCGATCCAGCTACGGCTCGCCGACTACCGACGCCTCACGGGCGACACCGGCGCCACCGATGCCGCCGTCACCGTGGACCGAGGTGCAAGCGTGGAAGGTGTCATCGCGAGCCTGCGCAAACTGCCCTTCGGTGCCGCCATGGAGTTCGCCGAACCCGGCGATATCCGCGCGCGGACGCTGACCATTTTCGATCGGAGCTTCGCGGTGACCTACCTGCTGGAAGCGGTGGCCATTGTGATCGGGCTGTTCGGCGTGGCGGCGACGTTCTCCGCGCAGACGCTCGCTCGTGCGCGCGAGTTCGGCATGTTGCGGCACGTCGGCGTGACACGTCATCAGGTGCTCGCAATCCTCGCGGCGGAAGCCGGCATGCTGACAGCGCTTGGTATTGCGGTCGGGTTCATCCTGGGGTGGGCAATCAGCCTCATCCTGGTGTTTGTCGTTAATCCCCAGTCGTTCCACTGGAGCATGTCAATGCATATTCCATGGCATGTAGTCAGTACGGTGGCCCTTGTCATGCTGATTTCATCGTGTGCAACAGCGGTGGTCGCAGGACGCAAGGCGGTTTCTCTCGATGCCGTGCGCGCGGTGAAGGAGGACTGGTAATGCGCCGTCTTCGACGATCCTTGAATCAGGCAAAGCGATGGGCCTTGATGGCGTGCGTTTTCTGCATCGCCAGCACATCGTCAAGGGCAGCCGAGTTCGCCACGGTCACGCCCGATCAGCCGCTTGTTTTTCCGCAAGACACAGGCGCGCATCCGGCCTTTCGCACCGAGTGGTGGTACGCAACGGGCTGGCTTGATCAACCGGATGGCAAGCCGCTCGGTTTTCAGATCACGTTCTTTCGTTCGGCGACCGGACACGATCCCGCGGATCCGGGTGCGTTCGCGCCGTCGCAGTTGATCATCGCTCATGCGGCGCTCAGCGATCCTTCACTGGGACGCCTCGTGCATGATCAGAAGATTGCACGTCAGGGCTTCGGCCTCGCTTATGCAAAGACCGGTAACACCGACGTCAAGCTCGACGCCTGGCATCTCGTGCGCGCAGCCGATGGTCATTACACCGTCACAGTGAATGCCGCCAATTTCACACTGGACCTGTCGCTCACGCCGACCCAGGAACCGCTGCTGCAGGGCGAAAAAGGTTACTCGCGAAAAGGTCCGCTGGCCGCGCAAGCGAGCTACTACTACAGCGAACCGCAACTGCGCGTGAGCGGCAAGGTCACACGCGCTTCCAGCGGGAAGGGCGAACCTGGACTTGACGCAGCAGTTACCGGCTCCGCGTGGCTGGATCACGAATGGTCAAGCACGGTGCTTAGCAGCGATGCCACGGGATGGGACTGGCTCGGCGCCAATTTGTCGGACGGATCGGCGCTGATGGCTTTCAAGGTGCGCGGACAAAACGGCGGGACAGTCTGGTCTCACGCTGCGCTTCGTGAAGCGAACGGGCACGTTACTGCATTCGATGGGGACCAAGTCGACTTCGCGCCGCGTAGGACATGGCGCTCGCCACGCACCGGCACGTCTTATCCGGTATCGGAGACGGTCAGGACGGGCACGCTCACGTGGCAGCTCGATCCGTTGATGGACGATCAGGAACTCGACTCCAGCCAGTCGACTGGCGCGGTGTATTGGGAGGGAGCGGTATTGGTGAGTCGTGACGGTAAAACGTCAGGTCACGGTTATCTGGAACTGACAGGATATGGGAAGGCGCTGAAGCTGGAGAGGTAGTCACGAACTACGTTCATTCCACACCGCACGCGTCTAAAAACAATACGACACGCGCATAACGCTGCGCAGACTGAACAGTCGCGAGGTCATGCCGGCACGCCTGCCGTCTTGCCTTAGTTGCCAAGCGCCTGCGCGTGCCAGCCGTCGCCGCAAGGCGACGCCAAGCTTAGCCCTTCAGGCTGTCCGGCACCTTCCCGCCGTTGGCCGCAAGCTGCTCCATCACGGCTTTGTGCAGCCAGATGTTCATCGATGCGGAATCGTTGGTATCGCCTGTATAGTGCAGCTCGCCGGCCAGTTCCTTGCGAGCACCGAGGCTGCTGTCGAGGCCGAGCAATTTCATCAGGTCGACAATTGATGTCCTCCAGTTCAATTGCTCCGACGTATTCGCCTGCATGCCGGTCAGGACTGCTTCAACATCCACCGGTTCCGCGGCCGCTGCCGGTGCTGCAGGAGCATCAGGCGCCGCGGTCGGGTCTGCCGCAGGGGGCGCGGCCGGATCGGCGGGCGCTGTATTCGCAGGATGGCTTGAAGGGAAAATCTTGCTCAGGATTGTGCCGAAAATGCTCATGATGTTTATCCCTTGGTCGACGTGAAGAAGGACGTTGTGAAGCAGCGCGTTCGCCGCTTCATGGAGCCGCTGCGCAAGGCATGTTCCCGCAACATTCAATGCAATGTTGCGAGTCCAGCGCACGGCCACCCAGACATTGTAGGCGATCGATCATCTTGAAAATGTCGTGACAGGGAGAAGCCGCCACGCGCGCAGGATACTGTTACCACGACAGGCGTTTTACGCTGCAATCGTTTCGTTTTCTACTCGTGAGTGACGTTTGACGATCATCCTTTCGCCCAGGGAAACAAACTTCATTCGTGCGATGATTCGCACACATGATGCGCATACCTCTAACCATGCACCTCCATGACAACAAAACGCCAGGTTGACTCCGCTCGCTTCGTACACGGCTCGACCTTGCGGCATGTCGTGGTCATGGCAGGAACCGGGGCGATTGGATTGATGGCCGTGTTCGCGGTCGATCTGGCTAATCTCTTCTATGTATCGCTGCTCGGCGACACGTCGGTTGCCGCGGCCGTCGGATTCGCCGGGACCATCAACTTCTTCCACACGGCCATTTCCATTGGCATGACCATAGGCGTGAGCGCAACCGTCGCGCGGCTGCTTGGTGCAGGCCAGCGGACCAAAGCGCGGCAGGTGGCATCGGCGAGTCTGGTGCTGATGATCGTCATCACCGTCATATTGAGCGCCGCCACGTTGCTCTTCCTCGACCCGATCCTCAACGCGCTCGGCGCGGCCGGCGAAACGCGCGTGATGACTCGCGGCTTCCTGCTGATCACCGCGCCCACGTACGTGTTCCTCGCCATCGGCATGTGCACGGCCGCGCTGATGCGTTCCGTGGGCGATGCCCGCCGAGCCATGACCGTCACGCTGAGCGCAGCAGTCGTAACCGCGATCCTCGATCCGATCCTGATCTTCGGCTTTCATCTCGGGCTGACGGGTGCGGCCATATCGAACGATATTGCGCGGGTCGCGCTCGCACTTGTCGGCCTCTATGGCGCCACCCGGGTCAACGATCTCATTGCCCGTTTCCGCTTTGCGCGCTTGTGGTCCAACAGCCAGCCGGTCATGAAAGTCGCGTTGCCCGCCGTGCTGACCAACCTCGCCACGCCCGTTGCCAGCGCATATGTGACGCATGCAATGGCGCGGTTCGGCGCTGCCGCCGTGGCGGGGCAAGCGACCATCGACCGCATCACGCCCGTGGCCTTCGCGGTGATTTATGCGCTGACCGGCGCGGTCGGTCCGATCATCGCCCAGAATCTTGGCGCGGGCCGCGCGGACCGGATTCGCGAAACTGTCCGCAACAGCCTGGTATTCGTGCTGCTGACGGTCGCGGTTGCCTGGGTCGTGCTGGCGCTGGCCCAAGGCGGCCTGATCCGCGCGTTCTCGGCCCGTGGCGACACTGCCGTCATCATCACGGCGTTCTGTTCGTGGCTGGTGGCGAGTTATGCGTTCGTCGGCTGCCAGTTTGTCGCGAACGCGACGTTCAACAATCTCGATCGGCCATTGTTGTCGACTCTCTTCAACTGGGGGCGCGCGACAATTGGCACGGTGCCGTTCGTCGCGGCCGGGATGCAGCATGGACCTGTGGGCGTGATGATCGGACAGGCCGCCGGCAATGCCATCTTCGGCACGATGGCCATGCTGGCGGCGTATGTCGTGGTCAAGCGCTTGCCAATGGGCGATTGCGCCGCACTAGCGAGCAGGAGCAGCAACCAGCTTGAGCAGTCATTCGTCAATGTCCCCGCCGCGGCCGCAGGAAATACCATCGCGCCCGACGTGGAGTTAAAGGAACTGCCTCTCCAAGGTGGTTAGGCCCTTAAGCGGCCTAAACCATCTAAGCTGCCCACGCCGCTTGGCGTTTTTCTCTTTGCGGTCAAGCCTGATCCGAGCCTCTTTCATTAGCGTCATCACGCGCAATTTTCTTAACAAGTTCAGCTAAGGCGGTTGTATCCGATTGTTCGTTTTGCGCGGAATCACTATTCCCCTCTATCGGTACAATATTTCGATAGTGCGCGCATATACTCCATTCCATCGACGCAGCGCAGCAACCAGCAGGATCGCTGCGTAGCCCATGAAATGAAGTCACTGAGCCACTCATACGCATCGGAGCACATCATGAACAGGACCCTTATTGCATCGTTGTTAGTCGCCGTTTCCGCCGCCTTCGCAGCACCCGCATTTGCCAGTAGCGGTTATGGTCCGGCACCGTCTTATAACCCGCAAGTTGGCGCACCCTCTTCGCAACGCGGCCAAAGCGCACAAACCATTGCAGCGGAAAATGCGGTGAACAACTCCGATGCAAGCGCTTACGGTGGCGTGCAAAGCACCACTGCGCAATCCGGCGATCGGACTCAAGCTAACGACACACGTTCGCTTTTCTCCCATAACTGATCAAAGCCGAAGTTTGGCGCTTAGCAGCAAGCCGATGCCCGGCGAACTCAGGTTCGCCGGGCATCGGTGTTTGTGGACCTTGCTACCTTTCTGAGCTTCCCGACATTCAAGCTGCGGACGCAGGCTAGAGCACTTTGATGCATAGTTGAGAGCCGTCGACTTAGTCAACGTCGCCGCTACCGTCCACTACGAAGGAAGATCCTCATGTCAGAGCAAGCGCAATTCGAACTCTTCGCGTTCTGGCGCTCGTCCGCCGCGTTTCGCGTGCGTGTCGCCCTCAATTTGAAGGGCCTGAGCGCGCACGAACAAAACATCGATCTCGACGCAGGCGAGCAACGCAGCGCCGAATTCCTGAAAATCAGCCCGCTAGGATCCATTCCGGCGTTGGTTGCAAAAGGGCACGAACCACTCACGCAATCGCTTGCCATCCTCGAATTCCTCGACGAACTCCAGCCTTCGCCACCCTTGTTGCCGAGCGATTTATACGGTCGCGCACGAGTGCGGTCCATTGCCTCCATGTGTGCCGCCGATACTCATCCAATGGTCGTGCCGCGAGTGAAAAAGTATCTTCAGACAACCGGCGGATTCGACGATGCAGCGTGGCGCGCATGGCAAATCCGCTGGCTCGGCACGGGCCTGGCCGCGGTCGAAGAACGTTTGGCGGGCGCGCCGGAAACGGGCACGTTCTGTCATGGCGATGAACCTACCATGGCGGATATCTGCCTCGCGAGCATTGTCGCGGTGACGCGCGTGTTCAAGATCGCGATCCCTGATGTACCGACTATCGACCGGATCATGGCTACATGTGACCAGCATCCGGCATTCATGAAGGCCGATCCGAAACGGCAGGCAGGAGCGCCCGGGTAGAGCGTTCGTAGCGGAAATGAGGTGGCTTGCGGCGGTCTGCGGATCTTGGCCGCCGCACGTTGCTTCTCGTACTCGAAGGTGCTTCGTACCATTTGTCTGGCCGTCGTGCGTCCTTTCCAGAATCACTTCCGATACAAAATATCCGACGTCCGGACCAATCGACGAAACACCTCGCCGGGATAGGTCAGACAGTTGCTGCGAGACCTTGCAAGCGGGCCACTTCCATAGCCATCGTTTCGTTGGTCAACTCAAGGAACGCCTTCACCAGAGGATTCGGATGCTGCAGTTGAGGACAGACCGTGAAGCCGCGAAACATCACTTCCGGCGAGAACGGCCTGAACACGATACGGGCCGGATTGGTCTCGGAAGTGGCTAGCGGATTCACCACGCCCACACCCAGGCCGCGCGCGACCATCGCGCAAATGGTGGCGCCGTACGGCGTCTCGATCACTGGCGCCTGGTTCACGCCGGCTTGCCGCAACGCGCGATCGAGCGACGAGCGGGTGTCGTCGGCGTAGGACGGCAGGATGAGACTCTGATCCCTCAAGTCACGCGCATGGATCCGCTTGCGCGCGGTGAGCGAATGTTTGGCGGGCAGCGCGCAGACCCCGGCCAGCCGATACAACTCCGCGCTGGTCACGCCGAATGCATCAGGCGTCGTGGTGGCAAATCCGACATCGCAATAGGCCGACGATGCCCAGCGCTGGATCGTGCCCTCACTGCGCATTTCCAGCGACACCGCAATGCGCGGATACGCCGCAAGGAAGCGCTCGATCACAAGGGGTACGAACGATAATGCCAGCACCGGCGGCGCCACCAGACGCAGCCGGCCACTGCCGAACTGGCGGATCTCCCGCGCTGAATGCCCGAGCTTTTCGAGCCCCACGAAACTGCGGTCGACCTCGCGATAAAAAGCGGTGCCCGCATCGGTGGCCTGGATCCGGCCGCCGTTGCGTGTGAAAAGCGCCAGTCCCGTCGACGCCTCCAACTCCGCAATCAGGCGACTGACGCTAGGCTGGGAGGTGCCGAGTTCTTCGGCTGCGGCCGTCATCGATCCCCTCAGCATCACCAGCCTGAACGCTTCTATTTGCTTTTGGTTCATATGTGCCCCTTTCCCTTCTTTCACCCCGGTCCATATGGAAGCTTGTCATATCAAAAATGAATAGCAGACGTTTTTGGCCGTATTTGACCGGATGACGGAAGCGCTCCTAGACTGGTCGCACCTAGTCACTCCAGCGAACCATGCGAGCCGACGCACTGCTTTTCCACAATGACTTTCGTATCACACCGTATTGGTGGGACGCCGCGCCGCCCGAAACGTCGCGCGTCGCGTTGCCGCCCAGCGTGGATCTGGTGATCGTGGGGAGCGGCTATTGCGGGTTATCGGCGGCGGCGGAAGCGGCGCGGCAAGGTGCTTCGGTTGCCGTGCTGGATGCCGCCGAGATCGGCGCGGGCGGCAGCACGCGCAGCGGCGGCATGGTGTCGAGCGGGCAGAAACTGGCGCTGACCGACGCCATTCGCGGCGTGTCGGCGGAACGGCTGGGCCGCTTGATGGCGGAATCCATGGCGAGTTTCGACTATCTCAAGCACCTGATAGCGAGTGAATCGCTCGACGCCGATCTACAGATAACCGGCCGCTTTTTTGGTGCGTTCACCCCCGGGCATTTCGAGCGCCTGCGCCAGCAAGGTGAACTGCTGCGCGATAAAACCGGCGTAACCGTGCATGTGGTGACGCGTGCGGAGCAACGCGCCGTGGTGGGATCGGACTACTACTACGGTGGCATTCTCGTCGATGAATACGGCGGCTTGCATACGGCGAAATATCATCGCGCCCTGCGCGAGCTTGCACGGCGATGCGGCGCGAGCCTGCATTCGCATGCGGCAGTGGAGCGAATTGAACGGACCGGCGCGCGCTTCGCTGTCCATACAGCGCGCGGCAAAATTGATGCAAAGCAAGTGCTGGTCGCAACCAACGGTTATACCGGGCAGCTACTGCCCTTTTTCTCACGTCGCGTGCTGCCAGTGGCGAGCTACCAGATTGCGACAGAACCGCTGCCGCCAGGACTGATGGATGTCCTGAATCCAGGCCGCCGTATGATCAGCGACTCCAAGCGCAACCTGTTTTATACACGTCCTTCGCCCGACGGAACGCGCATGTTGTTCGGCTCGCGGCCATCGTTTCGTGAAGTCGGCGAACGCGAGGCGGCGCGAATCCTGCACAAGAAAATGGTGCAGCTCTGGCCCGCTTTACGCGACGTGCGTATCACGCATGCATGGAAGGGATACGTTGCGATGACCGGCGACAAGCTCGCGCATATAGGCGAGCGCGACGGCGTGTTTTACGCGCTCGGCTGCAACGGCAACGGCGTCGCTTTGATGAGTTACCTCGGGCAGCGCATTGCAAGAACACTATTAAGCCTCGATGCCGCGCCCGGCGCATTCGGCGAAGGTCCGTTCCCGCTCAGTCCGGGCGGCATGGCGCGCAGCCTGAGCGTGCCGATAGGCACCGCGCTGTATCAGCTGGACGATTGCTGGAACGGACGCGTGCGCGGCGCGTTGTCCTGACGCCTGGTGGTCGCAGTAGTGACGCTGTATCGACCCGTCGTATTTTCAATTCATCGCTGGTTTTCCTGGAGCAACATCATGCGGTTTCGACACTTTCTCAGCCTCGTTTCTATCGTCGCTTCCTTCTCGTTGATGGCCGCCACCAGCGCCCATGCCGACGACCTCGGCACGCTTGCGCCGGGCAAGCTGATGGCAGGCGTGGACGCCAACAACAAGCCCTATTCCTACATCGATAACGGCAAGATGACCGGCTTCGACGTGGAGTTGCTACGCGCGGTTGGCGCGAAGCTGGGATTGAGCGTCGACTTCCGCGCGCAGGACTTCAGCGGCTTGCTGCCAAGCGTGTCGAACCAGCAAATCGATCTTGCCGCCGGATCGATCTCGATCACGACCGACCGTCTCAAGATGGTCGATTTCTCCGAGGGTTATCTAACTGGGCTGCTTAGCGTGGCGACCCTTCCCAATAGCCCGATCACAAGCGACAAGGCGTCGGTCAAGGACAAGCGGATTGGCGTGGTGCAAGGTACGATTGAAGACACGTATTCCGCCAGCTACTTGCCGGGCGCTCAGATCGTGCGTTTCCCTAACGTGAACGCAGGCTTTCTCTCCCTGAGCTCAAAATATATCGATGGTTTATTCATCGATAAATCGCTCGTCGACGGTCTGCAAAGCAAGTATCCGCAATTGAACATTGCCGACCGGCTGGATATTTCGGCGATCAACCTGCCGGCCGGTTTTCCGATACGCAAAGGCAACGCCAAGCTTGAGGCTGCCGTCAACAAGACGCTTAACGAGCTTGTCGCCGACGGCACCTGGATGAAGCTCTACACGCAGTTCCATCCCGGTTATCCCAAGCCCGCCAGCCTGCCGCCGTACGAGATGAAAACCGGTAGCTGAACTTGTCACCGACATGATCCGGAGAGCGCCATGAACGCATTCCTGCAGAACTTCCTCGACTGGCAGTTGCTCACGGGATCGCTGCCTTCGCTGCTCGAAACCGGCTTGGTCAACACGCTCGTGCTGTCGCTGTTTTCGACCCTGCTCGGGATTATCGCGGGCATGGTGCTGGCGTTGATGGCGGTGTCGCATATGCGCTGGCTCGAAGTGCCGGCGCGTGTATTCGTGGAGGTCTTCCGCGGTCTGCCGGCCGCGCTCGTGATCCTGCTCGTGGGGCAAGGACTTGCGCCTGTCGGGCTGGCGATCTTCGGCCCGAATCCGTATCCGCTTGCCATCGTGGCGCTCGGGCTGATTTCGTCGGCGTATATAGCGGAGATTTTTCGCTCGGGCATTCAAAGCGTAGGCAAGGGGCAGCTCTCCGCGTGCCAGGCGCTCGGCATGACGTACTGGAGCGCCATGCGTCATGTGATCGTGCCGCAAGGCATTCGGCGCATTCTGCCCGCGCTGGCAAACCAGTTCATTTCGATCGTGAAGGACTCAAGCCTCGTTTATTTTCTCGGCCTGCTGACTTCGCAACGCGACCTGTTCACCATTGGACAGAACACGTCGGTGAACGTAGCAAACCTTTCGCCGCTGGTCGCCGCCGGGCTCGTGTACTTGCTGATTACCGTGCCGCTCACGCACGCGATCAATCATATCGACCGCTGGACCAACCGGCATTCAAATCCGCGTTACGGCGGCGCAAGCACGGCTACCACGCGCAAGCAGCTCAAGCGTCAGGCCGCCGCGCGTGCGGGCATGGCCGAACAACACAACTAAAGGCAGGGGAATAACAACGTTATGGGACCACCAGTCGAGACCGTCACCGACGACACCACCTTGCCGGACGAAGTGGATGTCGTGGTGGTCGGTGGCGGGATTATTGGCGTGAGTACCGCGCTGTATCTAAGCGATAAAGGCCTGCGCGTGGCGGTATGCGAGAAAGGCTATATAGCGGGCGAACAATCCAGCCGCAACTGGGGTTGGGTACGTGTCACGCATCGCGACATGCGCGAGTTCGAACTGAGTATGGAAAGCCTGAAGCTGTGGCGCACGCTCGACCAGAGGCTTGGCATCGATACCGGTTTCAAGCAATGCGGCATCCTGTACATGGCCAACGATGACGCGAAAATGGAGGGGCATCGCGTATGGCTTGAAAAGGCGCGCGCATTAGCGGGGAAAGATGCATTCGATACCCGTGAAGTCGATCCCAAGACCGTCGCCGGTTTGCTGCCGGGTGCGACGAAGGCGTTCAAGGGCGGCCTGTACACGCCCGGCGACGGCCGCGCCGAACCGCAGAAAGCCGCACCGGCCATTGCAAATGCGCTGCGCAAACGCGGCGTGAAAATACTCACGCCCTGCGCGGTGCGCGGTGTGGAAACAAGTGCGGGACGCGTCAGCGCGGTGGTGACCGAGCTAGGAACAATCCGCTGCAAGAGCGTCGTGGTCGCGGGCGGCGCGTGGTCGCGGCTCTTCTGCGGGAATCTGGATATCAACGTGCCGCAGTTGATGGTGAAGGCTTCAGTGTTGCGGACATCGCCTATGGAAGGCGGTCCCTCGGTGAGCGCCAGCAACAAGGAGTTCTCGTTCCGCAAGCGCATGGACGGCGGTTATACGATCGCATTCGGCTTTCGTACCTACTCGGATATCACGCCTGACAGCTTCCGCTTGTTTCCTCAATATATCCCCGCGCTCAAGAGTCAGATGGGCGCGTTACGGATTGGATTGGGCGCGCGTTTCTTCGATGAACTGCGTCGGCCGCGTCATTGGGCGCTCGATCAGCGGACCGCCTTCGAGGAAACTCGCACGCTCGACCCCGAGCCTATATCTGCCTATACCGATGCCGGCCTGCGTGAATTCATAAAGGTCTTTCCGCATCTGAGCGGTGCGCGCATCGCGCAGCGCTGGGCCGGTCTCATGGACGTGACGCCTGATGCCATTCCCGTGATATCGGGCGTTGAAAGCGTGCCGGGGCTTTTCATTAGCACGGGGTTTTCGGGGCATGGGTTTGGCATCGGTCCGGCCGCTGGGAAGCTGATGGCGGACCTGGTCACCAACGACACACCGCTCGTCGATCCGCACATGTTCCGGCTCAGCCGTTTCAGTGACGGCACGAAGATCGTTATCGATGCAGGCTTTTGAGCAAGGATTCGGACCATGGACAAGGTAGCGATGATTTCCGGCGCGAATCGCGGCATCGGCCTGGCGGTGGCGACGGAATTGCACCGGCGGGGTTATCGGCTGTCGCTAGGGATGCGTGACCCTTCGTCGGCGAACCTCCCTTTCGATGCATTCACGTTTTCCTATGAAGCACGCGATCCGCTCAGCGGGAAACGCTGGGTCGACGCGACCGTCGAGCATTTTGGCCGCATTGATGTGCTGATCAACAACGCGGGAATCTGCACGCACATCACGCTTGAGGACGGCACCGACGAGCTTCTGGAGGAAACGCTCGATATCAACGTGAAGGCGCCCTTCCGCCTGATCCAGGCCGCGTTGCCGCATCTGCGCAAACCCGGCGACGCACGCGTCGTGCAGATTGCTTCGCTATCGGGAAAGCGCGTGAAGAACCTGAACGCGGGTTACCAGATGTCGAAGCATGCAGTGATCGCGTTGAATCATGCCGTGCGGCGAGCCGGATGGGACGACGGCATTCGCGCGACCGCGATTTGCCCCGGCTTCGTGAATACCGACATGGCGGCGGCCATAGCCGACCTCGAACCGCAGGCGATGACCCAGCCCGAGGATCTGGCCTTGCTCATAGCGAACACCATCGCGATGCCGAATACCGCGAGCGTCGCGGAGATGCTGGTGAATTGCCGGCACGAGGACTTGTTCTAGCCTCTGAAGACGGCAGCCGGCCAGTCGCGCTCACTCGATTGGCTAACAAGGATCGTCGACCATCGGCTCGGTACTTGGCTCGGGTACACTCATATCCCAGCCACACGCGCCGTACTAGCATGGACAGCCAGCTTCTGGTCATCTGCGGGCTTACATTTGTAATCCACGTGATTGCAACATTGGCCTATGCCGTGCGAATCGCAGGTGTTCGCACGGGCCGCATCGCTGTGTCGTTTTCCCTTTTTGGGATTATTGCGCTGGTTTCCCGGACAGCTAATTCCTTTCAAGGGCCGTTCATCGCGAAACGGGTCGAACTAGATATTGCGCATCATTTGGGCAGCGGATTGCTCAACGATTTTCGGTTGCTCCTGCTGACTGCCACAGTGGCAAGCATTGCGGGATCGTTCCTGATTCCCACGTTCCAGCGTTACTTCAGTCGCGCGGTCGATCACTTCCAGGCAAACCGCTCTATTCCTCGTCTGCTCCTGCACGTCTTTAGTCGTGCCGGTCTTAGTTACATTCGCACGGGCGCGCGGCTTCCTTCTCGACACAACGTTACGCAACTGGCCGCAAGCGCCGGCGTATCCTGGACAGTGATCGGACTGAACATTGTCGCAATGGCGATCTGGACGGTTGGGGTGTTCGCATCGCTGTATGCGGGATACTTGAAGCCCGAGTTGCGAGTGACATGCGCGAATCTGTCGTCGGTCATCAACGGCTTTGCGACCGTCGTACTGGCGGTCATCATCGACCCGCAAGTTTCAGTGATGACTGACGACGTCATCGAAGGCAGGATTTCGGAAAACAGCTTTCGACGGGCGATCACGACGCTCGCGGGCGCGCGCGTTCTCGGTACGCTGTGCGCGCAGGCAGTGCTCGTTCCGGCGGCAATCGTCATTGTCCACGTAGCTGAACTCATTTAGCACGGCGAAAGAGATGCGCGACGCCAATTGGATTGAACTGGACCGTCTTGTCGAAGATGCAATGAAGTGCTGGGCCATTCCCGGCCTTGCCATCGCCGGTTACATCGTCGCGGGCATGGTCGCTGAGCGACTAAGCGGGCAGAGTTGGGAACAGTTCACCACGCAGCGCCTTTTGTCGCCTCTGGGCTTCAGGAAATTCGGATTCTCGACTGACACATTGGTATCGGCGGCCAATTTCGCGCGTCCGCATGTTCGGGATGGGCGGCATGCCCGTCGAACGAGAGTGTGGCCGATGCACGCGACACCTGCCGGCGGCATCCACACCTGCGCGGCGGATATGGCCCGTTGGCTGCGGTTGCGATATTGCGGGGACGCGTCGACGGTGCGCAAATCATTTCGCAAACGGCAGTGACCGCGATGATGACGCCGCACATCGACGCGGATGACTCGGGATTTCCGGAGATCGGTAGAAACCGATATGGATATGGACTGACGTGCCAGCTTTATCGTGGCGAGCGCACTGTGTCACACACCGGTTCGCTGCCCGGTTGGGGTTCGCTGCTCAGCGTGATGCCGGACCGTGAGATTGGTGTTGTCGTGCTGACGAACCGCGATCCCTGTCCCGTTCGCGAATTGATCACGTACGCGGTGTTCGATCGATTGTGCTCGCTCTCGCCGATCGACTGGTTCGAGATATTTCACGCGAGACGGCAGAGCACTTTAGAAAAAGAAGAGGCTGACGCACGGCGTTTTGGCATCAACGGGATTGTGGTTCCGTATCCAGACGAGCTTCTCAAGCACTTCACCGGCGAATATAGCAATTCAGCTTATGGCACGATTTCGATCACTCACCATACATCCGGCATGCGTTGGAGTTGGCGGGGCCTGAAAGGACGGCAGGTATATCGTGGTGAAAGCTCGTTGCAGTTGAAAGAGGATGACGAGGCTCGCTTGTCCGACCTGGTTTTCACGTTCGGCCGAAATGCAGACGGTGTCGTTACCAAACTGAGATCGCCATTGGAACCGGCGGTTTCGGATATCGTCTTCCGACGTCAATTGGACGCTTGATGAGCGTCTTAGGTTGTGCACGACGACCGTAGCGAGTCGGGTACGGCTGATCGTCCGTAGGGCCGAGGTCGGCCCAACAGCGGACCTTCGACGCCGCGATGAAGATCGTGAACAATTTGATCTATCCCCACCGTCTGCTGGCATGGCCCAACCGAACATCAGTCCGGTGACAGAACTGCAACTTCAAACCGACCGGTTTCTACTTTAGAAAAACCTCTCCTGTCTGATGCGCGTGCGATCTTCGATGCTTATGCGCAGGATGACCAAGCATCCTTCTGATCGTTCTGAAGCGTTGATCGTGGACGCCAGCAGGCCCGACCGCTTCGCCCTCTGTGAGCCGACCAAAACGACATCCATGACAAAGACGAATGTCCATTGACGCCTCGGTGTACCGTGTGTCACATTATGAATATGACACCATTCGATTACAAACCGCAATCGGGTCAGTCGATATTCGACGCCGTGGTCTTTGCCGCCAAGCGCGCTTTCATCAGCGGTGACTACCTGCCTGGGCAGGAGTTTCCGTCGGTCAGGGCGCTGGCGGCGGACCTGAAAATTCACCCAAACACAGCCCACAAAATCATCCAGCGCCTGATCCACGAGGGTTGGCTGGAGGCGCGGCCGGGCATTGGAACAATCGTTTGTGAGCCGCCCCAGGCGCGCCCGGGCGAAAAAGCGCAGTTGCTAGGGCACGAAGTCGAGGCACTGGTGGTTGGCGCGCGTCGCGTCGGCCTGACGCAGGCGGAGTTGCTCAGCGCCATTATTGAGCGTTGGAACCAGATCGACAAAGCGAGGGGGAATACAAAATGATCATTGAGGCCCGGAATATCGAGAAGCGCTTCGGCGGGTATAAGGCGCTCAGCGGCCTGAGTTTTTCGGTCGCGCAGGGGAACGTCTATGCGCTGATTGGCGCCAATGGCGCCGGTAAAACGACCACGATCAAGATGATGATGAACATCATGACGCCGACGCGGGGCGATCTCACCTTGATGGGAGCGCCATCACGTAAGCTCACAAGCCACCACCTTAGCCAGATCGGCTACGTCTCGGAGAGCCAGGTGCTTCCTGGGCAAATGGCCGTGGGTGCCTATCTCGATTACCTGAGACCGTTCTATTCGAATTGGGACGAAGCGCTCGAAAAGACCATGTTGAGGCGGTTCAAGCTGCCGATGGAGCGTAAAATCCGCGCCCTTTCACAGGGTATGCGTATCAAGGTCGCGCTTGTTGCCGCCCTGGCCTTCAAACCAAAGTTGCTGGTGCTCGATGAGCCATTCAGCGGCCTGGACCCGCTGGTACGCGACGACCTGATCGAAAGCGTGCTGAGCCATGCTGAAGACCTCACTATCTTCATCTCATCGCATGAACTGAACGAAATCCAGGGTTTCGTTAGCAACGTCGGTTTTCTCAACCAGGGTCGCCTGCTGTTCGAAAATTCGATAGAGGTCCTGAACGCGCGCGTCCGCAAGATTCGCGTCACGTTGCAATCGACGGCCCGTCCTCCCGATACTTGGCCCGGAGCGTGGATCGATCCCGGCACCTCGGGCAATGTTCTAAGTTTTGTGCATACGGCGTTCGCTGAAGACCGGCTGGCATCTGAGATCGCCGCCGTATTCGGCGGCGTCAAATTCGTTCAGGCCGAGCCGATGGACTTAAGGTCGATATTTACTACGTTCGCGCGGGTCCAACAAATGAACGGGGGATGATATGTGGCTGCATATTTTGAAAAAAGATCTGAAATTGCACTGGCCGTACGTAGCAGCCGTGTTGGCGCTGAAAGTCGCGGCGGTCTGGATGATCCAGAAAATGGGCATCTTCGCCGAGCCACCGCAATGGCTGTTGTTACACGCGTTCATCGATCTGGCGTTCGCTGTTGTGGCAGGCTTTGCCATCATTGTGGTCGTACAGAGCGACCCCGTTGTGTCGAACAATGACGACTGGCTGATCCGGCCGATCCGTCGAAGCGACCTCGCGCTGGATAAAATTGCTTTCGCCGCCCTCGTGACCTTATTGCCGACCTTTGTGTTCGACCTTGGCGTCGGCCTGATGCATGGCCTGGATGCGCTGCCGGCGATCGGTGCGTCGGCCTATACGGCGCTGGTCATATTTATTGGTGTAGGTCTGCCCGCATTAGCCGTCGGCACGATCACCGCTAGCTGGCCGCAGGCCGCAGGCATTGTTTTCGCGGTCGTTCTAGCATGGATTGGCGGTTTCATTGTGACCAATGGCGAGATGGCTGACCTCGGTAACTGGCCTGTCCAACTGGCGCTCCTGGCTATCCTTGTCATTGCGGGCGCACTCATCCTTGGCCTGCAATACGGCCGCCGGAACACGGCGACTTCGCGTGGCGTATTCGCCGTGGCAACAATTTGTGCGATGGCGGTGATCTTCACGCCGAGAATAGCCGGCTACCTGATCCAACGCGTCAATGGCAACGTGGCGACGACCAGCCCGATCCGCCTGTCGTTCGATGACCAGTCCAAGGCCGATGTGATCGGCAAGGCCCAGCAGTTCATGGGCTCTGTCATCTACGTTCCGCTTAAGGTGGCGGTCGACCCGAACCGTATAGTCACCATCAATAACGTCATCCTTAGTATTGCCAGTGACGACGGCAAACCGTTATTTCTCGACACCATATCGCTCGCGTCGGGCCATCCGCTTCGTCAGGTCAGCAACGTCCTTGGTGGCATCTTCGACGGCGCAAGCAATGGCCACAAGTCGAACTATCAAGCGGTCAATCTGCCGAGTGACGTATTCGCGAAATTCAAGAACACGCCGGGACGGTTGTCTCTGATCTATCTACTGAGCTCCTATGCGCCAGCCGCAACCATTAAAGCCACGCTGCCCTTCGGCGTCCCACAAAAGGTTGCCGGTTTCGGCGTATGCGAAACACGGCTCAATCCCGTCAATGACCAGGTCGTCGACCTCTATTGTTTTCCAGCCACGAATAGCTCAAAGTGCATCGCAGCAACGGTGCTCGATCCCGCCGGCGCTTCGATCGGCGCGCCGCAAACAAGATGTTCGACGACATCTACGCAGTGGGGCCTCAATACGGCGGCTCTGACCGGCCCTGGCCAGTTGGTGGTGGAACTCCCCGCGGCGAACGGCGCCGGTATTCGGCCGCTTGCCCTTACGACCTATAAGGTAGCGAGTCATTTCACCCAGACAGTTGTCCTTCCCCGGGTGAGGCTTACGGATTTGACGGGCTCTGCCGGGTCGTGATGACACATGTGCGGATCATACCGCCGGAAAAACGAACGGTTTTTTGTGGAAGGTCCAGAACCTGTTCAGCTTCGCGGGAACGCCAGAAAGCCTTTGCGACACACAGCATCAGGCAGCATTCTCTGCCGCAAGTTTTTCTGGCGGAGTAGTCCGATGATCTGTTCGGTTATGTCAGACTGTCGAAACCGGACCGGCCGCAAAGCGTGATGTCGCAGAGAGACGCGTTGCTCGCCACCCGCGTCGCACTGGAGCGCATCAATATGCCAGAGGTTTTTGGCGAGTGAATGGCTGCTTTCAAGCAACGCGATGGACCGCTCAGTGTCGCGTGCTGCCGGGCGCAGCCGTGCGGGGCTCAAGCAAGTGTGCCAATCGCATGAGGCAGTACCCGGCCAGGAGCGTCCATCGCCGCGATGACTCCCGACGCAGTGAAGGTGTCCGCGGTAAAGGAACGCCAACGCCTTCTCAGACAGGCGTCCAAATCCTCATCGCGTTAGATAGAAGTCCAAGGGGATAAGCTCGACGGCCCATCCGCCTTCTTCGCCCAGTGTGGCAGCCGGGTGCATGGACGCGATGCGTAACGCCTCGTCAAGGCTG
>Ga0302183_10000274_pt1 | contig 24507 bp, 25 predicted proteins | sample I_Palsa_N3_2_FD_200232 | JGI IMG/M metagenome (GOLD analysis project Ga0302183, IMG submission 200232) | Peat permafrost microbial communities from Stordalen Mire near Abisko, Sweden - I_Palsa_N3_2 | ecosystem: Environmental > Terrestrial > Soil > Palsa > Peat permafrost | place: Sweden...
ATTATCGTCTGAACGTAATTCCGATCCGCGTGCCCGACTTGCGCGAGCGCCGCGAAGACATTCCTCTGCTGGCCAATCACTTTCTGAAGAAATACGCCGCGGCCGCCAACCGAAGTATCCTGCGCCTCAACAAAGACTCGCTTGATGCCCTCTGTGGTTACGAGTGGCCAGGCAATGTCCGCCAGTTGGAGAATACCGTCGAACGCGCGGTTGCCCTGGAAATGACCGACGAGTTGCACGTCGCGCTGCCTGCGGAACGGCCGAAAGCCCGCGCCGCGGCGGCAGGTGTGGGTGCTTCAACCGGGATGCCGGAGATAGAGCCGGGTGCGGTTCTTCCCCAGGGTGTAGGTATGGAGAGTTACGTCGCGGGCATCGAGCGCACTCTGCTGCAAAATGCTCTCGACCGCTCGAATGGTGTCCAGACCAAAGCCGCCGACTTGCTCGGCATCTCCTACCGCTCGTTCCGGCACTTGATGAAGAAGTACGAGCTGTAAGCCTTCCAGCTCCAAGCGAGTAGCTTCGAACCAAAAGCTAAGAAATTTTCCCCTTCAACTCCTGCTTCCACCCCAGCACCCTCGCCTTGGCGCCTTCGGCCTCAGCCTCGGGGATCATTCCTTTTTTCTGATAAAGCACCGATAAACTCGTACGCGCCAGCACATCGTCGGGATCCAGTTCGGTGATTCGTTGCGCCACAGCGATCGCCTCATCGTAACGCTGCAGATCCTGCAGGGCGTGCGCCAGCCCATGCATGGCCTCGGTAAACGCAGGATCCACGGCCAGCGACTCCCGGTAGGCCGCGACCGCTTCTTCCAACTTCTCATCCCCCATCAAATCCAGCGCGGCATAGTAGTGGTCTTCGGCCTTCTGGCGGGTGTCTGCGTCGGACATGGAGGAAATCCTGAAAGAGAAGAGGATTCTAACATGGATCCAGTTGCCGGTTTTTCTGGCGCAGAGGAACCTACACTAGGCGTAGGCGAAGCGTGCCATCTGTGGTTATCATCATGCCATGCATTCGCTGCGTTTTCTTTGGAACGCCACCAAAGGCCATCGACTGGCCCCGTGGCGGAGCCCCTACCTGCTCTGGCGCATCGAGACCTACTGCGGCATCAAGATGACGCAGATCGGATTTCTTGAATTTTGGGAATTTCTGTGGCGGGAACGCACCAGCCTGTGGCGCTTTCTCAAGTGGACCAGCGAAATGGAACGCTATGTCCGCCCCAAGCCAAGGAAGTTGTAAAGCGCTCGCTAGGCGCCCTTACCCGCGGCGGCGGCTCCGCCGAGGATGATGCTTATGTCGCTGCCCTTGCCGGCGCCGGTCAATTGGGCGGCGGCCCCGCGATTCGCCGCGATTTCCAGGAAGCCCATACTTCCCAGAATGCCAATCACTTCCCCGGGAGCGCCCTCGGCATAGGCATTGCGGATTTCGGTGATCTCGCGGCTGCCGACGACGATTTTGAATCCCGTAGCGCCCGTTCCAAAAAGCATGGGAGCGTCTTGTGGAGTGATATTGGTGATGAGATTTCCGAAGCGGTCGACTTTCAGCACGACACCGCGCAGGCGGGTTTCATCGACGGCTTTCGGCTTCGGCGCCGAAAAGCGCACGTAGTCGTCAACTTCCTCGCCAAACTTCAGCGAGTCGACTTCTTTCGCCAGGTACGCGGCGACGGGCGAAAAAATATCGCGGGCGTGGAATGTGTTGCTCACCGGCTGCAGATAGTAGTGCTCGGCAGTGATGTGCCGCACGTGCATGCGGCTCTCCCGCGCATAGACCAGCGAAAGCACGCCGTTGTCGGGCGCAACGAAATGGTATTTGTCGCTGGAGGCCAGAATCGGCCGCCGTGCCGTGCCCACGCCGGGATCCACGATTACCATATGGACGGTGCGGGTAGGGAAGTACGAATAGGCCTGCGAAATGGTGAGCGCACCATCCAGCACGTCGAAGGCCTGAACCGAATGGCAGATATCGACAATCTCCGCTTCCGGCACGATATCCAGGATGACGCCCTTCATGACGCCTACAAAATGGTCATTACTTCCGAAGTCGGTGGTCAGAGTGATAATCGGACGATGCGCCAAGCTTTCCTCGCGGCTGGAAGACAGAGAACTCCCAGAAACTCGAAAGTAATTGTTGGTAACTGTGGAGTCAAGGCACGGAGGTAATAAGTGAACTAAACCGTGACCAGTGGCCAGTGCCCAGCACCTCGATCTTCTGACCGCTGCTCACCGGCCACTGCTATTCGATGTGGATGTCGCCCGATCCTGTGCGCAGAGTGAGCAACGGACCACCGCCGCGCACTTTTCCGACGATCGACTTGCGCGTCTCCTGCACACGTCCTTGCACCGTCATCGTGATCGGCGCATTCACATCCAAGGTGCCCGAGCTCGTCGAAAGATTTGCGTCGAAGGAGGCATTTGCGGGCAGCCGCACGCGGACGTTGCCCGATCCCGTGCGGACCTCCCACGCGCCCGTCTGCGTGCCTTCGGCCGTAATATCGCCGCTGCCCGCCTCGGCGCGAAACGCCCCTTGAATGCCGCGAGCCGTAATGTTTCCGGAACCGGTGCGCAGATCGATGTCCCCCGAACCGGTTTCCTGCACTTCGATGTCGCCGCTGCCCGTGCCTCCCCGCACCGGGCCCGAAATCTCATGCGCCCGAACGTCGCCCGATCCGGTCTGCAGATGAATTTCTCCCGTAAGCCGCGTGAGTTTTACGTCTCCCGACCCGCTCTGCAGGTCGAGGCTGCCGCGAGTTCCTTCAATGGTTTGATTTCCCGAGCCGCTGTGCGTGCGGATGGTCGTCTCGGAGGGCACGGTGATTTCATAGTCCACCGAAATGTCGCGGGTGTTCACATAGTCGATGCGGATGTTGTTCCCTTCCTGCCGCAACGGAGGGCGCTGTTCGATCTCGGATACATCGGTGCTCCGGTTCCCAAACAGCCAATGGTCCCCAACAAAAATCTTGCCGCGAACGGAAACCGATCCCGGCGGGCCATTCCGCACGATGACGTCGCCGGAGCGGGTCTGTATTTCCAGATCCACAGCCCCGCTGACCTGGAACGTTTTCTCGAATGTGCCTTGAGGAGTGGAAGCGAATGCGGCGCTGCAAACAAACAGCACGGCCAGCGCGATCACTAGGATTGAGGAGCGCGCCGGAATGGAAACCAGTATACGGGAGATGCGTCGGTTCTTCATGTTGGAATGACTCCGCAAGTGTTCCAAGTACGGCGTCCGGCGTCCGCCGACCTGGTCATTAGAATTTCTCTTCAAACTGAAAACCGGCCGGATGCCGTGTCCTTACTGCAGCACCACCTGATCGCCTTCCTTCAATCCGCTGAGCACTTCGGTTTTCGCGCCGTTGGAGATTCCGATGTTGACCGCGATCTTGTCCTTGCCATCCTTGCCCTTCGGATTGGGAATCTCAACCGAGGCTTTCTTATCCTTGTCGTAGAGGATCGCGCCTTCCGGAATCTGCAGCACGTTCTTGTGTTCTTCGAGGATGATTTCCGCGTTGGCGGTCATCTCAGCCTTAAGTTCGCCACCTGGATTTTGAATCGAAACTCGCACTTCGAACGTGGTGACGTTGTCCTTCTCCACGCCCATGGGAGAGATCTTCGTCACTTTGCCGGTAAAAGTTTTATCCTTGAACGATTCCACCTTGATCCGCGCCGGCTGGCCCAGATACACCCTGCCGATATCGCTCTCGTCCACTTTGCCCTTCACGTACACTTCGCTGGTATCGCCCAAGGTCATGACCAGCGTGGCCGAAGAGCCCAGCACCAGAATCGAGCTCACCGCGTCGCCCATCTCCACATCGCGCGAGAGCACAATGCCGTCGATCGGAGAGACAATGTCGGTATAGCTGAGCTGCTCGTCCAGCTGAGTCAGGTTGGCCTGATCCTGCGCCACCTGCGCCTTGGACTGCGCGATCTTTGCCTTCAGCACCGTCACCTGCGCCTTGGAGACGTTCTGCTTATTCAGCGACATTTCGTAATTCTTCTCGGCATCGTCGAGCGCGGACGCCGACACCACACCATCCTTCGCCATGCTCACGGCCCGGTCATACGCACGCTTGAGCAGCGGCACGTCCGGTCCCTCCGCGTCCACTTTGGCGCGTTCGAAGTCGGCTTGCGAACTGGTCAGGTTGGCCTCAGCCGCATCCAAAGCCGCACGCGACTGCGCCACCTGCGCCTCAATCTCAACCTTGTCGAGCTGTGCCAGCAACTGTCCCTTTTTTACGTTGTCGCCGTAGTCCACCAGCAACTTCTTTACGATCCCGCTGGCCTTCGACTTCACCTCAACCTTGGTGATCGGAGTCACCTTGCCGGTCGCCACCACGCTCTTGGCCAGGTCGCCCTTTTCCACCTTCGCCAGCTTCGTAGGATCGATCTTGGTGCCGCCGCGTGTAGCCGCGAACACCCCACCCGCAATCAGCAGGACGAGCACCGCCACGACGACGCCCCAGATAATCAGTTTGCGCCGCTTCTTCTTATTATTTCCGTTTCCGTTCACAACCGCCTCCTGAATGCTCTCGAAGTGCTTTACGCTTGTCACCCTGAGGCCCGTGTTCTTTGCGGGCCGTAGGACCTACGCACTGTCTTGTACGCAGCCTGAGTTGCCTTTGTTCCCGAGATTTTGAAACGAGCCTGAACGGTCTGAGCGGTGCAAATGCCTTGCCACCTTCCAGTTAGACCACCGTCAAGCAAGAAAGGTTAGCCCTGAGAAGCTAAAATGTTTACCTTCTTCCCACCTGTCCCCTGTGCGAAAGGATTTAAGATGCCATCTCCACAGCCCCCGCCGCCTCAGCCCCTTTTGGAATGTTAGAATTACCCCATCAGAATTACGCCTAAATGATCGCCTTCGTGCTGCTCCGCGTGCTCCTGATCCTTCTCCTGGTGGCGGCAAATGCGTTCTTCGCCGCCGCGGAGTTCTCCCTGATCAGTGTCCGCGACACCCGCATTCAGCAGCTCATCGCATCCGGCCGCATCGGCGCCCGCAACGTCCAGCGCCTGCATCAGCGTCTCGACGAAGTCGTCAACGGGGTGCAACTCGGCATCACCATCGTCAGCCTAACCTTAGGCTGGATCGGCGAGCCCATGGTCGCCCGCCTCGTCGAGTCTCTCCGTTTCGTTCACGAAGTGCCGCACGCCGCGGTTTATGCCCACGGCATCGCCATCGTCATCGCCTTCAGCCTGATCACCTACCTGCACGTGCTGCTCGGCGAGCTGGTCCCCAAGACTCTGGCCTTGCAGCGCGCCGAGCAGATCGCCCTTGCCGTGGCCGCTCCCATGGAGGCGTTTCTAACCATTACTCGTCCTCTACTCTTTTTCATGCGCCGCTCCGGCGGCCTGGTTTTGCGGCTTTTCGGCGCACGCGATGCCCGCCGCGGCGGCGCCGTCCACTCCCCCGACGAACTCAAGCTCATCGTCACCGCCAGCCGCCAGTTCGGCCAGATTCCCGAGTCGCAGGAAGAGATGATTCACAACGCCATCGAACTCGATAGCATCACCGTCCGCGAGGTCATGGTCGCGCGTCCGGACATTTTCTCCCTGCCCTCCGACCTCACCCTCGACGAAGCCCTCACCCGCGTCGTCGAAGGCCAGCACTCGCGCGTCCCGGTCTACGACCCGCAGCGCGGCCCCGAGCACATCGTCGGCGTCCTTTATTACAAGGAACTCGTCCGCTGGGTCCGCCTCCGCCTCGTCAATCTCGGCCAACCGCTGGCGACGCGCATCGCCCGCACTCAGATCGGCCAGATCATGCACGATGTGCTCGTCGTGCCCGAAACCAAAGTCTTGTCGGAGTTGCTGGATGAATTCAAACAGCGCCGCCGGCACCTCGCCGTCGTAGTCGACGAATTCGGTTCCACCGCCGGCGTCATCACCGTCGAAGACATCCTCGAGCAGCTGGTCGGCGACATCGAAGATGAATTCGACGTCTCCGCCCCGGAACCCGCATTGGCAGATGAGTCAATCCTGGTCCTCGAGGGCTCGGTCAACATCCGCGACCTCGAAACCCAACACGGCCTGCTCCTGCCCCGTGACGCCGGCTTCGAAACCCTGGCCGGCTTCGTTCTGGCCCGCCTGCAGCGCATCCCCTACTTAGGCGAATCCTTCGAGTACGAAGCCCACCGCTACACGGTAGAAGAAATGGAAGGTCACCGCATCGCGAAAGTAAAGATTGAAAAGCTGGAGAGTATTGAGAATAGGGCAGAGCCAACAGCCCGGAGCGGCGATTGAAATATGGAGAGCATTGCATCCCGAGCGAGGTAGAGGGTTGCGGAGCGTCTCAAATATGACGCTGGGACGAAAACTCGGTATTGCTGCGAGTGCACTGGGCGCAACAGGCGTCGTATGTTGGTTTACCGTCGAAGACTTTCGTTCTTTAGTTTATTTGGCATTGCGGGCGGCCCATTTCGCTGTGCACCCGGCTCCAGATCACTGCAAGAAAAGAGCAGCAGATTTCCAGGCCAAAGTAGAGCTTATGCAACGAGACGCGAAAAACTCACTTAAAGCTGGGACAAGTAAGGATGAAGTTATCCGATTCTTCGCGTCTGAGAACATCCCTCTCAGTTTCGATCAAGAGGGGCAAGACCAAGAGGCCACCGGCACGCTTGTCTTCAAGGGCCTAGCCGAGTGCGCAAATTTTGCCTGCGGTGACGATTCTTCGCTGATTGGGGTTCGAGTCAAGGTGAACGTCGATGGAACCGTGGCGTCAGTGCCTGTCGTGATAGGGATGTACACCGACTGCCTGTAGTTGCGACTGCCGATAATAAGCGCTGAGGCTGATCACTGAAGCTACTTTTCCAACGCGTCCTCTACACCCTCCCAGTAATCTGGCTGGTCGTCTCTCTCGTCTTTCTGCTAATCCACTTAGTCCCCGGAGACCCCATCCAACAAATGCTAGGCGAAGGCGCGCCGCCCGCCGACATCGAAGCCACGCGCCACGCCTACGGCCTCGACGCCCCGCTGAGCGAACAATATCTCCACTACTGGCGCGGAGTCCTCCACGGCGACCTCGGCCCCTCCTTCCGCTACAACCAAAGCGTCACGCGCCTGCTAACGCAGCGCTACCCCTACACCCTGCAACTGACGCTGGCCTCACTGTTCGTAGCCATCATCCTGTCGATCCCTGCCGGCGTGCGCTCCGCCCAGCGCCGCAACCGCTGGGACGACCGCCTGCTCAGCGTAGTCAGCCTCTTCGGCCTCTCATTCCCCAACTTCGCGCTAGGCCCTATCTTGATTCTTCTCTTCGCCATCAAGCTGGGATGGCTCCCCGTCTCCGGCGCAGGCTCCTTCGCCAACATCATTCTTCCCGCCGTCACCATGGGCAGCGCGCTAGCCGCCATCCTCACCCGCATGGTCCGCACCTCCATGCTCGAAGAGCTAAGCCAGGACTACATCCGCACCGCCCGCGCCAAAGGCCTGCCCGAGCGCACGGTCGTCTACCGCCACGCCCTGCGCAACGCCATGATCCCCATCATCACCGTGCTGGGCCTGCAATTCGGCGCGTTGCTGGCAGGCGCAATCGTGACCGAAACCATCTTCTCCTGGCCCGGCATCGGTCGCCTGACGATTCAAGCCATCTCGAACCGAGACTACTATCTGGTGCAAGGCTGCATCCTCGCGATTGGATTGACTTACGTCGCTGTGAATTTTCTGACGGACGTGCTGTATTCGGTGGCGAACCCGAGGATTAGGCAGTAGGATGGTGTTACTAGCGATACAATAAAGGGTAGAAGCGAGCAGACCACGACTGCAGCGAAGGCAAGTGCAGGCTTTAACCGTTAGAAAGGCCGGAATTCTTTCTGGAGCGCAACTAGTGCTTCGTCGGCTGTCATATAATCACCAGTCCAATCGGTGCTGACACCGCCTTTCTCACGGCGCAGTTCCCACCTTGGATCGAGGACGTTCCCGGCCTTCTTGGTTATAAAGGCCTTTTGACCGTCTGGCATGCCGTTGACTTGATACTGAGAAATCCCTACAGGCATCGAGCACCAAAGCCCTTCATCCAGCGTCAGTTTCAACATCGCGTCTCCTTACGGGGAAGGATAACATGGTTGGTTTCGGTCATACCTGAATTATTTGTCGGCGACGCTTTGGATTTATTACAGATCCTGACAAACCGGCATTTTGGCCTCCCCCGAACCCCCGAACGTCAGCTGCGAGCCCGGCCTCTATCGCGGGAGTTTCAGTCTTCCAAATAGACCTTTATTAGTTCACCGTATTCTTCATCGGACTTGCAAAACTGGTTCGTACCCGCGGGCGAGGTCACCCTGCACATGAAGGGCGGAACCTCCCAATACTTCTTGTCCTTGACGGTGTGCCAGGAATATTCCCCATAGGCCTTTCCTTCGTATGCGTCAAATAGGCTCTTGCGTGTCCAAATAGTTGGTGCGTAGGCTGAGTCAGTGTTCTCAACAAGGACAAAGCATTTGCTAAGCTTTGCACTGTAGTGGTTCTCATATCCCGCAGGGCCCTGAGACTTGTAGCCCAAATCGTGGAAAGCTTTTCGAGCTTGCTCCGCGCACTTCTCTTGGTATTCGAGCGGAACAGCCGTTGCCTTGGCCGTCGCAGCGACCTGCGCCTGGATCTCAGTAATTCGACCGCGCTGCTCGTGAATGATCTCCCGCTGACGAAACACCTGGAAACTAAGGACGGCGATCACAATGAGGAGTAGCGCCGTTAAGGTCTTCATCCGCGGGATTCTACACGCCTTTTCCCGCAGGAGGAAGTCCGAACAAGAGATTGGCCGTGGACTTAGCCCCCGCGCAAAGGTTTGGCTGTAGCGCACCTAAACCAACTCAATCAGTACCCGCCGTCCCGCCAAAGCAGCCGCCCGCCGCAAACCCGCGTCGGTGCACATTCGCACTTGACGTGTATATACCGTAATATTATTATGTATATACGTTGAAGCGAGGGGGAGCGCACTATGGCCGTCACCATGACTTCAATCCGACTGGATACCGACCTCGCCGACGAGGCCGTGAAAGTCCTCAAGGCAAAATCCCGCACAGACGCGGTTCACATCGCCCTGCGTGAGATTGTCGGGCTGAAGCGCTTCAAAGCCTTGATGAAAAAGAACTCCGGCAAACTCAAATTCTCCGGACTTGATGAGTGACCTCGTCATCTTCGATACATCTGTTCTGGTTGACGAGGCTCGCACCGGGCGTCATCGCAAGAGCATCGCATCGGTCGGCGGCTTGGTCCGCACATCATCCGTTGTTCTCGCGGAACTGATGCGAGGCGTCGTCGGGCCGGCAGAACACAAATTCCTCCGCTCTCTAGCAAGAAACTACCCGATCCTGACTCCGACGCAAAAGAACTGGCTGGAGTCGGGCGAGATACTGGCCAACCTTCGCGCCGATCACGGCTTCGAGCCGCACAAATTGCGCGACCTGCATTTCGACGTTCTCATCGCCCTCACCGCCCGCTCCCACGGAGCCCGCCTCATCACGACCAATCGGACAGACTTCGAGCTAATCCGTAGTTATCGCGAGATCAAGCTGGAGGTGTGGTGAGCCCGCTCCACGCCGTCAAACCAACTCAATCACCACCCGCCCCACCAAAGCCGCCGCCCGATGCAAACTCGACAGCGTGATGCCGGGGCCTAATCGCTCTTCTTCTTTCGCCTAGTCACAAGCTCGGCCGGAAGGCTCATCCTCCGCCACCGGCGCGTTGCCCTTGCCCACGCGCTTCAGAATCCGAGCGATCTTCGCCGGATTGGCCCGTCGTGCCCTCGCCGCAAAGTACTCTTTCGTCCGCAGCGCCGAAACCCCCTCCGCGACCGCCACGTTGATAAGCTGATTCAGCGCCACCCCTTCCGTCTCGGCGAGCTTGCGCGCCTCGTCCAGCAAGGACGGCTGCAGCCGCAATGCAAAGTTGCTTCGTCTCACGATACTCCTCAGATTTTCGTTAATTCGTTTCCCGCGCCAACAACCGCAGAAACTCTCCCGGCCGTATCACTCGACAGCCGAACCGGGCCGCTGCCGGATTGAAGTCCCGCTCATTGAAAGTAATGATCGCATGTGCCTGGCCGTTGACCGCAGTCTCCAGAACCATATCGTCGTTCGGGTCCGGCAACGCAGGCCGCCAGCGAAAGGCAAGCCGCACCCGCCTTCCCATGGCGGCCAAGCCATCCAGCACGTCCCCGACATCCTCGATGCTGGCAATATTACATGTCAAGGCAGCTGTTTATCTGCCGAACGATGTTTGATTTTCTCTGCGCCTCGCGTCCCCGTGGCGAACTGAAGCCAATTTTTTCCACAGCCTCGTTGTGACATCTGACCTTGCGATCGATTCTCAACTAGCCCATCATGGTCAAGGCGGAGGGGGCACAAGCACCTGAGAACACAACCGACGTAAGTCCTTTGTTCTCCGGGATTTTGACCTCTAAGTTCTTTGTTATGCCGAATTTGCGAGGAATTTCGTGCTAAGTCGAAGATTCCAATAGATCCCAGGGGGGAGGGGTATCGACAAATTCCAAACGTCGCACGCACCCGCGATGCTTCGGAAGCAACGACGCTAAGAATTATTAACGGGTAGAATTCCACAGGTCTTGGTTTCGAGGGCATCTGCGAGGCATGGCAGGAATTCGTCGTGCAGCTGATCGTGGGAATGGGTGTCTGGCGCGGGCGCAGCGGCGTCGCCCTAGCCCGGCAATCTTGATTCTGAGCATGGGGAAGATTAGAGTCATGAAAGCGCATCTGTGGGGTGGTCTCAATGTCCAGTCAAGCCAAGACTTACCTAAAGTTCGGCTCAGCCACGGTGGTGATTCTCCTGCTGCTGGGCTATCTCGCGTACACCGGCGTACAGGATAGCAAGAGCTATTACGTCACCATCGGCGAGCTGCACAAGATGGGCAACGGCGCTTACATGAAACGCCTGCGGGTGGCGGGGAATGTGCAGCCGGGGTCGATCAAGCGCTCCGGAACCCACGTGCAGTTTGTGCTGATGGAGCAGGATCAATTGCTCTCGGTCGACTACACCGGGACCGAGGCGCCTCCCGATACCTTCAAGGATGACTCCCAGGCGCTGGCCGATGGCAGCTTCGGGCGCGATGGCGTCTTCCATGCCAAGGCGCTGCAGGCCAAGTGTGCTTCGAAATATGCGCCCAAGCAGCCCGGCAACCAGATGCAGGCCGAGCCGGCCAAGAGCGTCACACAGGTGCAAACCAAGGCGAACGGAACGGCGAACTAGTTTTCTTCTTAGCGGCGTAGCCAAATCGCCGTAATTAATTGTCATAACTGTTCAAGATTGACCATTCCTGGACGCGGCTTTGGCGCATGATTCTTTCGCCGTGAAAAAGGACTCAGTCCAAAACAGACCCTAGCTGTTCCAGGTACCCCGCAACTCCGGCCCACGAAGTCTTTTCACGGCATTTTCTCTCAGGAGGATTCACATGAATGTATTCGTAAGTCGTGCCGCCCTGTGCGTTTTGGGTGTGGCGGTTTTTTCTCTTGCTTTGAGCCGGAATGTTTCGGCCTCCACTGTGGTCGTTACCCCCCCGAGCACCACGGCTTGCAAGAACGTTGCCAGCTACCCCACCATTTCGCTGGCGGTTAGCAGCGTGCCCGCCGGCTCGCTCATCTACATCTGTCCTGGCACCTACGCGGAGCAGGTTGTGATCACCAAGAAGCTGACGCTGGAAGGCGTGGCTGGAAATGGCGGAATGGGCGCAGCGGCCTCGGGATCGAATAATCCCGTAATCGTGTCTCCGCCCGGCGGTGTGTTGGTAAACAGCAACGATCTGTATGGATATCCGAGCGGCCAGCCCACGGCCGCCCAAATCCTTGTCCAAACCCCATCGAATGCTCTGGGTACGCCGATTGTGGTCGACATCGGCAACATCACCGTCGACGGCAGCAACAACGGGCTTAACAGTTGCGCCACCGACCTCGTCGGAATCTATTACCAGAACGCTTCAGGCATCCTGAACCACGTGACGACCAGATACCAGGAACTCCCGCAGGCCGATTTTGGCTGCCAGGACGGGTTGGCCATCTACGCCCAGAGCGGCTACGGTACAGGCGGAAGCGCGACAGTAGCCATCGAAAACAGCAGTGTGCATGATTACGATAAGAACGGAGTTACCGCCGATGGCAGCGGCACGGTTGCCACGATCACCGGCAATTACATTGTGGGAATCGGCGCCACTCCGCTCATCGGGCAAAACGGCATTCAGATGAGCTTTGGAGCAAGCGGGAAAATTGAAAACAATACCGTTACGGATGATGTGTATGTTAATCCGTTGGATTGCTACCCCGGTAATTGCTACAGTGCGACTGGAATTCTTCTTTACGATTCCGGGGGGACCAGCGGCAGCCACGTAACCATCAGCGGCAACACGGTCAGCAATACGCAGGAAGCGATTGTGACCATCACCGATGGAGCTGAAACCGCTGACTACAACGACGTTGGCTCCAATAAAGTGACCACGAATGCGGCGATCGTGGTCACCGGCGCTACCTATCTTCTGGATGGGATCGACCTGTGCAGCGATCACAATACGGCGACCTCGAACACCGTGTTCAATAGCTCCGCGTCCGGCGTTCACCTTGATAGCGAATGCACGGAACCAGATCTTTCGGCGACCGGGGCCAGCAGTTCAGCTACAAATAACACTGTCAACGAGGCCTGCGCGGGCGTTTTGCTAGGAAGCTCAGGCGGCACCGCATCGGGAACGGTTACTTACAACGTAGTGGAGACCACGGCTTCGGGCGACACCTGCCCGGTTGGCAATGGCGGCTCCAGCACCAAGGTGGGGAAAATAAAGACACAACCGAAACACCGCTGACCGGGGGTTGCGATCAGGCGAAGGCCGCTTCGCGGCGGCCTTCGCGTTAACTCTCGCGACTCCTGCCTTTGCAAAAACCCGTCAAAATCCTTAGATTCGTTGCTGTGGCGGCTGGAAAACAAATTCCTTTCGGGCCTCGGCTGTGAGCATTCCTGGCACCGCGCCTCTCGGCGCTCCAGTCGTCGTCATAAGGCTCAGCAATCTGATCAAGCAGTTCGGCCGGTTCGCCGCATTGCGCGGGGTGAACGCGGAGTTCGATGCGGGCAAGTTCCACGTCATTCTCGGCGACAACGGGGCAGGGAAGACGACTCTGCTGCGCGCCCTTGCAGGATTAGCGCATCCGACACGCGGCGCGATTTCAATCCTGGGCAAGACGCCGCAGGACGCCTGCCGCGAGATCGGATATATGGCTCACCCGTCTCTGCTTTACGACGAGATGAGCGGCCTGGAGAACCTGCGCTACTTCGCGCGGCTCTACGGCATTGCCGGCGATAGCCGCTGCCGGCAGGTGATTCGCTCGGTGGGGCTCGACCCAGATTTGTCGCGACCCGTCGGCCAGTATTCGCAAGGCATGCGGCAGAGGATGTCGCTGGCGCGGGCCATACTGCACGATCCGAAAATTCTGCTGCTGGATGAGCCGTTTTCGAACGTCGATGTGCAGTCGGCGCGAGCGATGGTCGGCTTGCTCAAGGGTATGCGCGATGCCGGCAAGACGATTTTCGTTGTCACGCACCAGGCGTCGCTGCTGGAAGGCGTGGCCGACGAATTTGTGTGGATGCAGGCCGGGCAGATCGTGGACCGCACGCATCATCTTTCTCCGGATGTTTCGCGAACGGGAGAACCATGAGATCGTTCTGGTCGATCACGCTCGCAACTCTGACCAAAGATATCCGCTTGGAATGGCGCTCTAAAGATGCGCTCAATGCAATGTTGTTCTTCTCTTTGCTGGTGGTCGTGATCTTTGTATTTTCTTTCGATCCGCTGGCGGAAGAATCGCGCCATATTGTTGGGGGGCTGGTGTGGGTCGCGTTCTTGTTTGCGGCGGTGGTTGCCCTGAACCAAACCTGGGCGCGAGAGTTGCGCAACCAGGTGCTCGATGCCTACCGCGTGTCTCCGGCCGCGGCCAATGCGCTCTTCGTGGCGAAAGTGCTGGGCAACTTTGTCTTCGTTAGCCTTCTGGAAGCGCTGATGACGCCTCTGTTTATTATCTTTTACAACTTACGCGCGCTCGGTCCGACCTGGCAGTTGATTCCCATCGCCCTGCTGGGAACTTGGGCTCTCGTGGTCAACGGAACGTTTTTCGCAGCCATGTCGTTGCGCACGCGGAGCCGCGAACTCATGCTGCCGCTGCTCCTGTTTCCCGTTACCATTCCGGCCTTGCTGGGCATGGTCGCGGGCACCACAAACATTCTCACGGGCGAAAATCCCGCGCACTTCTGGATCGTATTGCTTCTCACCTACGATGTGGTGTTTACTACTGCTTGTCTGGCTCTGTTTGAAACGGTGCTGCAAGCGGAATGAAAAGGGCCTTCCCCATCCTCGCGGTTGTGACGGCGCTTTTGCTGGCCTACGCCTTCTACCAGGCAATCTTCGTCGCGCCCACCGACGCGTTGCAGGGCAATGTTTACCGCATTATTTACTACCATGTGCCTTCGGCATGGACGGCCTTTCTGCTGTTCTTCATCAATTTCATCGCTTCGGTCCAATACCTGGCGAGCGCCAAACCCTCCACCGAGCGCGCTGCAAACGGGGTTGTAATTGCGATCGGAATTGCCGGCGCGGTCGCGCCTTTTCTCCCGCAGGTGAAGCAGCAGCTGCCAGCGGGCATGTATCCGAGTTCGGTCGCGACCACAGCTTTGATCATTGCCGCCGTTTATTTCCTGGTCGGAAAATATTTTCCCGAGCAGAGTCTTGATGTGCTGGCGGTGACCACGGCGGAAGTAGGCGTGGTGTTCTGCACCATCGTTCTGATCACGGGGCCCATCTGGGCGCGGCCGGTGTGGGGCATTTGGTGGGCGCCGGGAGACATCCGCCTAACCTCGACACTGGTGCTGTGGCTGATCTATGTGAGCTATCTTGTGCTTCGCCGTTTCTCCGACAGCGCGCAGACCCAGAAGCTGGCCGCCGTCCTGGCGGTTTTCGGCGCTCTCGATGTTCCGCTGGTTTATTTTTCCATATGGTTCTTCCGTACGCAGCATCCCCAGCCGGTGATCGGCGGAGGCGGTTCCATGGACCCGCGGATGCTGCATGTTCTGCTGATTAACTGGATGGCGTTTCTGTGCTTCGCATTTCTGGTCTGCTGGTCGCGCTACGGGTTGGAAAAGCTGCGGCGCGAAGTGGAGGAAGCCGAGGCGCTCGAATCGTTGCTGGAGCCCGGCGGGCTTGCTCCGCCGCCCTCCAAATCCAGCGTTCCTCTAAGCCGAGGGCCACAGTGAACTCGATCAAGTTCCTCTACGCCGCCTACATTGCCACCTGGCTGATCCACGGTTTCTATCTCGGCAGCCTGGCCCGCCGCTACAGCCGCCTGCGGCAGCGGATGAAGGATTTAGGGAAATAAATGCGGCTTCCGGCACCCGGCTCTCGGTAGGCACAAACAGTTCAAGGAGGAAGCCTGGATGCCAAAATCCGGAAGCCGAGCGCCGGAAGCCGAGTCTCAGTTCGGCGCTTTCCAGCCCTGCTGCAGCGCGCTGAGAAAATCGGTGCTCCCGGCGGACCGGAGGAATTCGTAGTCTTCGATCACGGCGGCGGTTCCGACCCGCAAAGAGGGCAGCGGCGATTCCGAGCGGATCACGCGCGCGGTGAAGCGCACGCGAACGGCATCAGTCAGAGTGATATGAGGCGGGAAGGTGAGGGTGACTTCGCAACGGGTGTCCGCGGGGACGGGCCGGTCCAGGTAGAAGAAAACCCCGCGTGCGCTCACGTTCTGGGTTTCGGTTTGGAATTCGTTATCTTGACCGTTGGTTTGGTGTAGGCGGACGACTGCCGGCAGGCGCATATCGAAGCGCCGCATCATCCGCCGTTCCTGAGAATCCGGTTGCATCCGTGGCGTGTTTTCCGAAAGCATTCTTCCCCTAGAAAAACCCAAATCTAATGAAGAACGGAATCAACAGCCCGGCTGGGAGGGCCCCAGTCCGCCCGCACTCTCGGGCAGACCCTTATAGCTACTAACTTTATAGAATTACCGGCAGTTTGCAAGAGCAAAAAGACCCATGGACTCGACTTGTTAAACGCCCAGGGCAGAGTAGGGGACAGCAAGACTGTACAGAGTTCGGAAATGGTTTGAGCAATCCTGGGGCCATCGATTCTCTGGGATTCATCGGTTTCCCCGCGAGGAATCAACGGGTTTGGCGACTCCAGCGTATTTCGCGCCTATGTGCGCGCAAGGTTTTGCGAAATCGTACCCGATGCGGTGATCTGCAATTTCCTTCATTCCACTTTTGTGCCACTGTTTCCCTTGCGCCCGGCATCTTTCCAAGTCCCAAAACGCATCTGACGAGTCTTGGAGTGCGGGTTCGAGCGGAGCCGCGCTTGACTTGGCTATCCGTCAGATGTTTAAGTAGTTGTTTGTTTTCCACCAGTTCCTAAGTGACATGTCAGCAGCGGGCGGTTTCGCCGGCGCCGGGCAAAAACTCGCGCGCCGTTTCTACTCTCTCCAATAATGATCGGGTTGAATCGGAGGAAAAGCGTGATGGGAAATGGCCGTTCGTCGTCGGCAAGAAGCTCGGGAAGCAAGTTGGTGCGGGTCGGTGCTTTGGGTGCGGCAGCGGTCCTGCTGACGGCGGCGTGTGTGCTGCTCGGGTCTGGATCCCGCCACGTCCCGAAGTCACTGGCTCAGGCGCCAGCCTCCCCGATTCCAAACGCCTTCGGCCAACTTTCATCCCCCAGAGCTTCGTTGCGATCGAAGCCGGACGCGCGCGCCATTCTCGGCCAGTTGCCGATGATCTTCGAACCCAATCAGGGCCAGGCTGATCCCAGTGTGAAGTTCCTCGCGCGCGGCGCGGGCTACGGCCTGTTTCTGGATCCCACTGGCGCCGTGCTCGCCATGCAAACTGCACGCGCAGCGCAGCGCGGGCAGCGTACAGAATTTGTTCGGATGAAGCTGGTGGGCGCCAACCCGGCGGCGGCCATCGCCGGAAGCGATCCGCTACCCGGCAAGAGCAACTACTTCATCGGCAACGACCCGAACCAATGGCATACCGGCATTCCGCAGTTTGCCCGCGTCCACTACCAAGATGTCTATCCGGGAATCGATCTGGTCTTCTACGGAAACCAGGGCCGACTGGAATATGACTTCAAGGTCGCGCCGGGCGCCGATCCGACACAAGCCGAATTGCAGTTCGATGGCGCAACGAAGCTGGAACTCAGCGGCGGCGACCTGATTCTCGCGGGAACCGGCGGTGGCGTTCGCTTGCAGGCTCCTCAGATCTACCAGCGCGACGGAGAACGCCGTCAGCCGGTTGAAGGACGCTTCGTTCTCCGCTCCGCCAACCGTGTCGGGTTCGAAATCGGCGCGTATGATCGCGCCCGGGAACTGGTCATCGACCCCACAATCTTCTACTCGACCTACTTCGGCGGCAGCGGTTCGGAAACATCGCCTTCGATCGCGGTCAATGGAGACGGCAATATCTACCTCGCCGGCTCTACTACGTCAACGGACCTGCCAATCAGCCCTTCGCAGAGCCCCTACCAGTCGACCCTGAAAGGCGCACAAAACATTTTCATCCTGCAACTGAATCCGACGCTCGGCGCCGCCGGCATACTGTACCTCACGTACCTAGGCGGGAGCGGAATCGACGCCAGCGTAGGGCTTGGCGTGGACGCCGGAGGCACTGCCTACGTGGCAGGCACCACCACTTCACCGAATTTCCCCACGGTTGGCGGATACCAGTCCGCGCCGGAAGCTGGCAGCAGCGGCGCTCCTTGTTTCCCCAACGAGTCGGTGCCGTGCCATGTGTTCGTGAGTGCGTTGAGCGGGCTGGACGGCACGACGGGCACGGCCGGAGTGCCTCCGGTGCTGAAATACTCGACTTACCTTTCTGGCAACGGCACGGACGTGGCCGGCGGCATGACCATTGACGGCGATGGGGATGTGTTCGTCACCGGCACCACGACGTCCAGCGACGTGCCCAGCGTTTCCGATGTGTTTCCGGCGAGCTTCCAGCCGAGGCCGTATCAGACGACGCCGAATTCCGCCCTCCAGTTTTTCGTGACCGAAGTAAATACCAAGACCATCGGCGTGACCAGCATTCCCTATTCGACGTACTTCGGAGGTAGCTCCGGTACGGTTGCCATCGGCGGAGGCATCGCGGTCGACACCACGGGGAACATTTACTTCAGCGGCACTACGAATTTCCTCAATACCGGCGAGCAAAGCCAGGGCGTCGGCCAGAACCCGACAGACTTTCCTATCTTGAACGCGTATCAGCCGTGCCTGGATACGCCTCCACCGACCCAGATCACTTATCCCGTGGCATGCCCCACCATTGCGAGCCCGGCCCCGACCGATGCCTTCGTCGCAAAGCTGAATCCGGCGAACGCTCAAACCGGCGCAGCCCAGTTGCTTTTCTCAACCTATCTAGGCGGTAGCCTCGCGGATTCCAGTACTGCGCTTACCATTGATACTGGCGCCGCCAACATTTATCTCACCGGATCGACCGATTCCCCCGACTTCGTCATTCCTACCGGCAGCGGAGTATTCCAACCATGCCTGAATGGCCCCGGTCTGACGACATGTACCACCACGAACACAACCAACACGGATGCCTATGTGGCGCGGTTCAGCAATCCCACGGAGGCCGGCGGAACCACCGCGACCACCGTGGGTTTGACCTACTTCTCCTATCTCGGTGGATCGGGGAACGACAGCGGGCTGGCGATCGCTGTGGATACCGCCAGCGGCGCGCTGGTGACCGGGACCACCAATTCAACAGATTTTCCGGCCAGCACCGGAGCGATCCAGACCCATCTGGCAACCAACGCTACGCAGAATGCCTTTTTTGCCCACATCGATACCACGACGGTGGTCGGGCAGAATGCGGTTGGTTCTTATGCCACGTATTTCGGCGGCGACGGCCTGGACCGCGGCACCAGCGTCACGCTCGATTCCAGCCTCGACACCTATATTGCCGGGGATACCACCTCGGACAACTTGCAGACCCAAGCGCCGTTGCAGCCCCACCTCGATGGACCCGCAAATGGGCCCAGCGACGCGTTTGTGCTCGAACTGCACCCGGTGAACGGTTTGTGCATCACCTGCATCCCGCCCACCATATCTCCACTGGGGGCGGTGAGCGTCGGGAACCCGGTTTCGGTAACGTTTACGATCACCAATCAGGGGCCGGACCTCGCCACGAATATCACCGTGATCGGGACAAGCCTTGCGGCGTTCGGCAACAACTCCTCTGTTGGGTCGGGCACTTGCAGCGCGCCTGTCAGCATTTCCGGCAACAGTCAGGTAGTCTGCAATATTCCGACGCTGCAAGCCGGTTCCACGTCGACCGTCAGCTTCGTGGTGACGCCCTCCGCGGCAACGTTTTATTCGGTGGCGGCCCAGGTGCTCAACGGCAACGTTACAAACTCAGCCATCTCGACGAGTGTTTCCTTCACCGCGACCGATTTCGTGGCAACGATCAGTCCCTCCTCCCAGACCGTGCCCGCCGGTTTGGCCGCGACGTACTCCGTGTTGGTGAGTCCCAGCTCAGTGTTTAGCTCCAATGTCTCCCTCACGTGTAGCGCGCTTCCTCCCGGAGCGAGTTGCGGCTTCAACCCAAGCACGCTCACGTTTAATAGTTCTGGGGATCAGTCAAGCACACTCACCCTGACGACGACGGCGCGCCCTGTCACCACAATCACGTCCACAAAACGGCGCGGTCCCGTTTACGCCCTTTGGCTGATGGCGCCAGGCATGGCTCTGCTTGGATTAGGCGTTGGCAAGCGCAGGCGGTTCCGCTTTCTGGGCCTGCTCGCGCTCTCCGCGTTTTTCGCGCTCGTTCTGCTGCTGCCGGCCTGTAGCAGCAAGAAGACACAACCGCCGGTGGCCGGAACTCCCGCAGGCACCTATTCGCTTACCGTCACCGCAACCTCGGGATCATTTACATCGACGGCCGGTTTCAATTTGACGGTGCAGTAGGTAGGAGCCTCCGGGCACAGTCTGGGGCGAGACAGAAGCTCGAGTTGCTGGCCTAGGCCCCGGCGGAAAGCTTGTGGTGGCTTTTGGCTTCGGCGATTCCGTATTGACGAATCTTGTAGAGCAGGGCTTTGTAGCTGATCTGCAGAAGCGCCGCCGCTTGCTTGCGGTTCCAGTTGGTCTGCTCGAGGGCCTGCCGGATCGCTTCCCCTTCCGCTTCGTCTTTGGCGCTGCGCGCCAGGGATTTCAACCCGCCGGTGGTGTCTCCGCTTCTTGCCCCAGAGATTCCGACTCCGGAATCTCCGCGCGCGCCGCCGTTGCCATCATTGCGGGGATGCAATTCCGCAACGGCGAGGTTCTCATCGCCGAGAATCAGATACCGCTTCAGAAAATTATTCAGCTCACGCAAATTACCGGGCCAGGAATGTGCCATGCAGGCATCGAGCATGTTGGGGGAAAGCGGCAGGGGAGGCCGCGCATATTGTTCCGCCATGCGGGTCATAAAGTGCTTCAGCAGGATGGGAATCTCTTCCTTGCGCTCGCGTAGCGGCGGCAGTTGTAACGTGAACGCGTTGAGGCGATAGTAAAGATCCTCGCGCAGCCGCTTGGTCGCCAGCGCCTGCGGTATGTCAATATTGGTGGCTGCGAGGATGCGCACATCCACCTTAATTACGGAGCGGCTGCCCAGTCGTGAAAATTGCTGATCCTGCAGCACGTGCAGCAGCTTGGCCTGTAACGCCGGTGGCATCTCGCCGATTTCATCGAGCAGGATCGTGCCCTTATTGCACAGCTCGAATTTGCCCGGCTTGGCGTGCGTCGCGCCGGTAAATGCTCCCGGCTCATAGCCGAAGAGCTCACTTTCCAGCAGGTCGGCGGGAACGGCCGCGCAATTTACTTTCAGGAACGTGCGGTGCGCGCGGGTCGAGAGTTTGTGAATCAGGCGCGCCAGCACTTCTTTGCCGGTGCCGCTCTCGCCCAGCAGCAGGACTGGAATATCCACAATCGCCACCAGCGCGGCCTGCGAGCGGATCTTGCGCATGGCCGGGCTCGCCGCAATGAAGAACACGTCGTCGGCGACTTCCTCGACTTCGCCTCCGATCGGCTGTGGCCCTTGACCCAGGCACTGGTTGATGACGGCATCCAGTTCCGCTTTTTGAAAAGGTTTGGTCAGGTAATCCTGCGCGCCGAGGCGCATGGCCTGCACTACCTTCTTGGTGTCGTTCACACAAGAGAGCATCACCACCTTCATGCCCGGCCGTTTCTGGCGGAGTTGCTCCAGGGTTTCCAGTCCATCGATGCCCGGCATCAGAACGTCCAGCAATACCAGGTCCGGCTCCAGCCCTTTCTCCACCAGCTTTAAAGCTTCTTCGCCGGTCGAAGCGGTCTCCACTTTGTAGTCGTCGACCTCCAGCAGAGTCCGGATATAGCGCAGCATGGCGGGTTCGTCATCCACCAACAGAATCTTCGCCGTGTCGCTCATCGATTCTTTCCTTTGCCCGCGGGGTTCGCACCGGGTTTGAAGGGGATGAGGAAGGAGAACTTGCACCCCGCTCCGAAATCGCTTTCCACCCAGATTTTTCCGCCCATCCCTTGCACCAGGCGGCGCACAATCGCCAGTCCCAATCCCATTCCTTCCTGATTCTCATTGCCCGGCAGACGGAAGAAATCGTCGAAGACTTCCTGATGAAACTCCGCCGGGATTCCCGGACCAGTGTCGGATACGCTGACCTTCACAGAGTTGGGCTGTGAAATGTCATGTCTTCGCCTCTCGGCTGCGCCCGCAGGTTGGGCCGCTGCTCGCCGCTCCCACATATAGGGCTCCGCGTGCAGCCAAACCGTCCCGCCCTGGGGAATGAACTTAAATGAGTTTTCCAGCAGATTGGAAATCACCCGCTCCAGTTTGGGGGAATCGAAGGGAAACACAGGAAGCTTATCGTTCGCCAGAAAGTAAAGAGCTAGTCCCTTTTCCTGAAAGCGGGTCGACCATAGGCGGCAGACGCCGGAAAGGCAATCGTTGATATCCCCTGCTTCGAACCGCATCTTCAAGCCGCCGGTTTCCAAAGCGCTGTACGTCAGGAAATCCTGGATGAACTGCTCCAGGCGCTTGCCGCTCGCCTGCATGTCGCGCAACACTTCGCGCTGCCGTTCGCTGATTGGGCCCAGCTTTTCGCTTTGCAGGAGTTCGACGTACCCGTTCAGAATCGCTAGTGGCGTCTTCAGGTCGTGCGCGGCCGAGCCGAGAGCGTTCGTCGTGCGCAAGAATCGACCCCGGAGCTCAGAGTACGCTTGCAACAGATCAGCCGGGTCGGGTATTTCTTCCCCCGGGACCGGAGGCGCTGGCGTTCCCGTCTTAAGATCGCCGGATTCGGAAACACACAAGTTCTTTTGAACGGTGGTGGCCATATGGGACACGGAGGTCGATCAACCGGGGGGGACGCACTCGACTTGTTTACGAAAAATGCTGTACCAAAATCGTATGCCAGGCCAGTTTTCCTTGTCAACGAAAAATGCACGCTGATTACCCAAGTGTGGCAAAATCTTGCACTTCTGCCCGCTTCAAACCATGGGTACCGGGCACCGGCCATCCGGAAGGCCCACCAGCCGAAGCCAATGAAACCCCAGTAGTTTGGCAGGTTTCGCGGCTTAAGCGGCCGACATCCTCACCGTTTCACAGGTTTTCGCCCGCCTCGCTTGAGCGATATGGCCCCTAATGTGCTTCAAACGTCCGGTTAGAGCGCGGAAAGGGGTGTGCGTGCCTGGGACGACTCCAGTAGCTGAACGTCGGCGGTGGCCGCGCTTGCCCTTGCCTATCCCGGTCTTCGTTAGAAGTCGGGATGAAAAGGATAAAGAACTCTTGGAGTTTGCCACGGCCCTGAACGTTTCCGCGGGCGGCATGCTGGTCGCCGTGCGTCGCGCTCTCCGGTCGTCGGCGCAGGTCTTGCTTGAAATCCCAAGCGCTCCATTGGCCTCCATGGCTGCCCTCCCAAGTGTTGCGCGCAACCTTCGCGCCAAGGTACTGCGCATGCAACACCATGAGGGCTACAACCTGGTAGCCCTCAAATTTGCCCGTCCGCTGCTCAAACCTCGCTTGCCGTCCAAGGCGCCTCGACGGAAACACACTTCTTTTGTGTGAAAATCTTTTCTCATGTCTTTCCCGCGTTCCATGGCACGTTTGTAACCCGCCCAGCACCCGCCGTAATCCTCGCCGATCTTTAGTAAGTTGCTTTTCATCAATCAGATAGACTAGCCTGAACGAGTAGGTGTATTCCCCCGCAGCCGTTTGGTTCTTCGTGTGCACAGCAACAGATACCCCCGTGCCGCCCGAAGCCTGGACAACTATGAGCATTTCAAACTCAGTCAGTTCCCTCGTCCAACCACTTGGTGAGATGCCTCCCGAGACGGTGGTGTTCGGGGGGACGGAAGCCATGCGGGCTCTCCGCGAACGGCTGGCCAAAATCGCCGGCGCCAATGTTCCCGTGTTGATCCAGGGCGAGAGTGGCACCGGAAAAGACATCATCGCGCGCATGATCCACACCGCTTCGCCGTGGAAGACGGGTCCGTGGGTCAAGGTGAATTGCCCCGCGATCCCTGGCACGCTTCTCGAAAGCGAGCTCTTCGGCTACGAAAAAGGAGCTTTCACCGGCGCTTATGGCATGAAGCCCGGCCGTGTCGAAATGGCGCATCGCGGCACGCTGTTCCTCGATGAGATCTCGGAACTCGACATGGCGTTGCAATCGAAATTATTGCAGTTGCTGCAGGACGGCCAGTTTTGCCGCATCGGCGCGCAAGAAGACAAGAAAGTGGAAGTCCGGGTGGTTTGCGCCACCAATCGCAAGCTGGAAGAAGAAATCGCCAACGGCGCCTTCCGCGCGGATCTGTTCTATCGCATCAACGTCGTCAATCTCCACATGCCGCCGCTGCGGGAGCGCGCCTCCGATATTCCCGACCTGGTCAGCTACTTCCTCGAGTATTACAACCGGAAGTTCAACTCTCGCGCCAAACCGCTCACCGACGATTTGATGAATGCCCTGAAGAAATACCACTGGCCGGGCAACATCCGCGAGCTGGAAAATCTGATGAAGCGCTACGTCATCCTGGGCAACGAGGAGGCCATTTCCGGCGATCTGCGCCCTCGCGAGCCGGATTTCTTCAGCGCCGACATTTCCGTCGACGGACCAATTTCGCTCAAAAAGATAACCAAGCAAGCCGTGCTCGAACTGGAGCGCAAGATCATCCTCAAAGTGCTGCAGCATCATCACTGGAACCGCAAACGGGCGGCCCGCGCCCTGAACATCAGCTACCGCGCGCTCCTGTACAAGATCCGCGACGCCGGCCTGCCCTCCAACCGCGCCGCCCGCCGCCCCCCCGCCGAGGACGCGGTGAACCCCGGCGTCGCCGCCGCCGACTAGGCGAAGGCTGCGTGACGGCTACCTAATTATTCGCTCGCGCGGCTCGGATCGAGGCGGGTGCCTGTGATCCGTCAAGACGTTGTTCCCACCGGAGCAGCCCGGCTGATGGGCGGAGCGTAACCGAGACTACCATGGGGGCGGCGGAAGTTGTAATGCTCGAGCCAGGGGGAGAGCTGCTGATC
>Ga0302183_10000282_pt1 | contig 24171 bp, 19 predicted proteins | sample I_Palsa_N3_2_FD_200232 | JGI IMG/M metagenome (GOLD analysis project Ga0302183, IMG submission 200232) | Peat permafrost microbial communities from Stordalen Mire near Abisko, Sweden - I_Palsa_N3_2 | ecosystem: Environmental > Terrestrial > Soil > Palsa > Peat permafrost | place: Sweden...
TCAAAACGGCCAGCCATCGAGTGGATCTGAGGTTTACCACCCCGCCCTACAATCACAACGCGATTGAGCCGCACGCAACGATTGCTGTGTGGGATGGCGACGATAAAGTGACTTTGTACGACACTAGCCAATTCACGGCCGGCACTGCGAATAGCCTCGCGGATATTTTCGGTTTGAAGAAAGAAAATGTCCAAGTGATTTCCACTTTTGTTGGCGGCGGGTTCGGTGGCAAAGGTGGTATCTGGCCCTACAACCAGCTCGCGGTACTTGCTGCCCGCATGACCGGCCGGCCGATTCGGCTGGCTCTGACGCGGGAGGGTGTTTTCCGAATCGTCGGGGGCCGCACTCCTTCCCAACAGCGGGTCGCGATCGCGTCGGACCCCTCCGGCCACATCTCTGCGTTCATCCATGAAGGCGTGACCGCGCAATCCACGGACAACAATTTCCCCGAACAATTCAGTTTCCCGCCACGCCATTTGTACACCATGAAGGCTTATCGCATTGGCCAGCAGGTTTGCGAGGTCAATCGCGTCGCGAATACGTTTATGCGCGCGCCCGGTGAGTCGATCGGTACCTTCGCCGTCGAGAGTGCCATGGACGCTCTCTCTTATGAGCTTGCGCTTGATCCGGTCGAGCTTCGCATGCGCAATGAACCGGAGAAGGATCCGGTCAGCGGAAATGAGTTTTCCAGCCGCCACATGCGTGAGGCCTACAGTATAGGTGCCGCAAAGTTCGGCTGGCAGAATCGTCCGGCGGCGGTCGGTTCGCAGCGCGAAGGAAACTGGTTGATCGGGCAAGGAGTGGCCACCGGTACTTACCCGATGTACCGCATGGTAACGGCCGCGCGGGTGCAAATCAATGCCGACGGCACGGCGCTGGTCGGGAGCTCTGCGCAAGAGATGGGCATGGGCACGGCGACCGTGCAAACCCAGCACGCCGCCGAACGCCTGGGACTGCCCATGGAGAAGGTCCATTTCGAGTATGGCGACAGTACCTTGCCTTGGGCGGGTGTGGCCGGGGGCTCATCTCAAACCGTCAGTATCGCGCTCGCCGTGCAGCAGGCCTCGGAGGAACTGCTTACCCAACTGCTGTCGCTTGCGCAAAAGGATTCGAACTCGGTTCTTAAGGGCGCTACCGCCGATGACGTGCGCATGGTGAACGAGGGTATCTTTGTCAAGGGACACCCGGCAATTGGAGAAACTTACACGGCGATTCTGAAGCGAACCGGAAAAAACTCTGTGGAAGTGGAGCATAAGACCGGGGCGCCGCTGGAGATGATGAAGTACTCCATGCATTCCTATGCGGCGCAATTCTGTGAAGTTCGAGTGCAGCAGCAAACCGGGGAAGTACGCATCAGTCGCTGGGTCGGCGCCTTCGACGTCGGACGAATCCTGAACCCCAAGACCGCGCTCTCTCAGTTCCGCGGCGGCATCATCATGGGTATCGGCATGGCGCTCACCGAAGAAACCATGTTTGATGATCGAACCGGACGAATCGCCAACCCGACGCTGGCGGAGTATCACCTGCCCGTACAGGCCGACGTGCCCCCCATCGACGTGGTCTACACCGATATTCCTGATCCGTACACCCCGATGGGCGCACACGGTATAGGAGAAATTGGCATAACCGGAGTCGCAGCGGCCATCGCGAACGCGATTTATCACGCTACCGGCAAGCGAGTGACAAGTCTTCCAATTACATTGGATAAACTTCTATAGCAATCCCTGCCTCATCGGCCTGTTCGCTGTTGTCTTTCTAACCGCACAGCCCTTCCGCTCGGCTTGAGGTTGCTCCGGCGGTGCCTCAGACTGACCAGGCTCATGCGCAAGCCAACCTCTCAGCGAACATAACCATGCGAATTGAATCTAAAGCCCCCACTCGGGTCGATTTGGCAGGCGGCACGCTTGATATTTGGCCCCTCTACCTGTTTCATCCCGGGGCGGTCACGGTGAACGCTGCCATCAGCCGTTACGCGAGTTGCGTGATCGAACAGCGTCCGCGAACTGACCAACGCATCCAGCTGGTCTCTCGCGATACCCAGCGCCAGGAAACTTTCAAGTCCTTTGCCGAGCTTGAGAAGGGCAAGCGCTACCGTCTTCCATTGCTCGCCGAGATCGCCAAGTTTTTTCAGCCTCAAGGTGGCTTCACCCTCACCACCGATTCAGAAGCTCCCGCAGGCGCCGGCATAGGAGGTTCCAGCGCCATGGCTGTGGCAATTTGCGCCGCGCTCGATCGCTTCACCGCCGCTGGCAAAAGTAAGGGGGAATGGATTCACATCAGCCGTGACGCCGAGGCCATCGTAATCCGTGTGCCAACCGGCACCCAGGATCATTATCCACCGGCGTTCGGCGGCGCTGCGGCCATCGAACTTCCCCCGGGCGGCGAGCGGCGAACCGAGCTGCGCGTCGATCTGAGGGAACTGGAACGACGCCTGGTGCTCTGCTATACCGGCAAGCCCCGGAAGTCGGCGGTCAACAATTGGGACGTTTTTCAAAAGCAGATCAATGGCGATCCTAGGGTTCATCGCAACCTCGAGCACATTTCTGATATCGCTCAAAAGCTGCGCGGAGCTCTTGAGCTGTCGCATTGGTTTGAAGTGGGACGCCTGATGCGTGAGGAATGGAGTTTTCGAAAGAAGAATCTGCCCACGATCTCCACAAAGACTATCGACGCCATCATTTTGGGCGCTCGCAAGGACGGTGCATTAGCGGGCAAGGTCTGCGGGGCCGGCGGCGGAGGCTGCGTCGTCCTACTCATCGAGCCTGACGCCCGGCCCGGGGTGGAGGCGGCGATACTCCAAGCCGGTGGGCAACTGCTCCCGATGAAGATCGACCGTTCCGGCGTAACCGTGACCGTAATCTAGCTCCGGCTCGCGCCCGTTTGAAACATCACGGGGTACCTGTTCAGCGGGCTGTAAGCATCATAGAATAGGACCGTAGGCCATTGGGGTGGCCCGTTCCTGGAGCTATGTCGAACTGGTTTGCCTTCACTGTGGCCCTCTTGCTGCTCGCCAGTGCAGATGTTCCTGGTGTCGAGCGACTGCGTCCCTCCGTTGGTCCCACAGTAACGTTTCCAGCCGGCGCGGATATTCCGGTCCTTCCCGAATTTACTTCCACCGTGGACGAGAATCAGACTCAGGGTCCCTCCCAAGTTCCGGGTGCGCCTCGCAGTCAAACCTTGCAAGATCAATCGAAGCTGGACTTGATCCGCGCGGTATCCGGGGAGTTTGCCAAAGCTCTGAAGTCCCTCCCTGCCGGCAAGGAAGGGTTTCTGATCTATGTGGGTCAGCCGATCAGGTTCGAATTGCTCGATCGGGCGGTGGCCAATCACGGCGCCGCCATCAATTCCGGCGACAACGTCCAGATTACTAAGCTGGACTTCCGCGCCCACTCTATTGTGGTCGACGTGAATGGAGGGGGCCGTGGAAAACGCCACTGGCGCGACCGCGTTCAGATCGGCATGGGTGGCATCCCGACCGGCACCGTCACGCCCCAAGACAGCGGGCCGCCGGGCTTGGAGCCTGGGGTTGGCAGTTCCATTTTCCTAGAGTTCAACAAAACCATCCCGGACTTAACTCCGGAGGATTTGAAGAAGATCCTCTCTCCGCTGATGGACTTTTCAAGACAGCGCTCCGCTTCGGTGCAATGGGCGGACACTCTTCCGCCTGAAATGCGGAAGGCTATTCAGGATCGGCGTCCCGCCTTAGGGATGGATCGTGAAGAAGTGATCGCAGCAATCGGCAAGCCCGAACACAAAGTCCGCGAACGGGATTCTGAAGGCTACGATATCGAAGACTGGATTTACGGCCAGCCTCCATCAAAAATCGTCTTTGTGCGTTTCCGCGGGGAGCGGGTCACCAGTATCCGGCAATTCCCACAGTAACTTAGGGTGTTCTGCTGGGGCTGGGCTCCCGACAACCCCTGCCCTGCAGTGTCGAGGCTCTCCGCCATCATCGAATTCTCAGTTCGAATGACCAGCAGTCCCCGTAGCACTTTTCAAAACAGGGCATGTTTGTTGAAATCAACGGAGAAGCGCCGCACGCGCATGTCGAAGCTTGTTGCTGCAGCTTTAACTCTGGTCGGCACGATGGTGTCTGCCGGGATGCTTTGAGCGCGTCACCTCGACGACGAAGAGCACCACGATTATCATCGCTGCCATACTCACGAAGTTGGATGTATATCGCTGCTACCGGGAATCCCGCCATCGGCCTTATCGTGCATATTCCTCGCTCATAGAGACCAGCAGCGCGACTACTGGAGATGGGCCATGATCATCAATAGCCATCATCAATAGCCCCTTCGTGCGGTAATGATTCCCGGCGTGGCATGCGGACCGCGGGCGGACCCCGCATGCCCCGCCATTTTTTCCCTTGGAAAAATCTCCCGATTTGACGATTGCTCTGCCGCGTTGACTTTTGCTTCCGCAGCCCATAGCATTTTATGTTCTGCACTGTGTCCAATTGTTGCCGGGACCGGTCCTAGCTACTCACACGGAGGAAGAATGCCCATCAAGGTAGGTATCAACGGTTTTGGACGAATTGGGCGCAATATCGTTCGAACCGCGTTGGATGATTCCAGTATCCAGTTTGTCGCGGTCAATGACGTGACCGACGCCGCAACGCTCGCGCACTTGTTGAAGTACGACTCGATTTTGGGCAACCTGTCCCACAAAGTTACCTATACCGACGATTCCATCTCCGTCGACGGCAAGAGTTTCAAGGTCTTTAAGACCAAGGATCCCGCTGAAATCGATTGGCCTTCGGTGGGCGCCGACATCGTCGTCGAATCGACCGGTCTGTTCACCAAGGGCGCTGACGCCAAGAAGCATCTCCGCGGCTCGGTGAAGAAAGTCATTATTTCGGCCCCCGCCGATGGTCCGGACGCCACCTTCGTGCTCGGTGTCAACGACAATACTTACGATCCTGCCAAGCACCACGTGGTTTCCAACGCTTCTTGCACCACCAACTGTCTAGCTCCCGTCGCCAAGGTTCTTCACGACACCTTTGGCATCCACAGCGGCACCATGACCACCATTCACTCCTACACCAACGATCAGAAACTCTTGGATTTGCCGCACAAGGACCTGCGCCGGGCGCGCGCTGCAGGAATTAACATGATCCCCAGTTCCACCGGAGCCGCCAAGGCCCTGCACCTGGTGATTCCGGCGCTAAAGGGCAAACTCGATGGCTACGCGATGCGCGTTCCGACACCGAACGTCAGTGTCGTTGATTTGACGGTGTTCGTCGATAAACCGGCCACCGTGGAATTGGTAAATGCCGCATTGAAGGCCGGAGCAGAGGGTCCCATGAGGGGGATTCTCGGCTACACCGAAGAAGAGCTGGTCTCGGCCGACTTCAAAGGCAACTCCAACTCGTCCATTGTCGACTCCGGATACACCAAGGTGGTCGGGGACCGTTGCGTAAAAGTACTCGCCTGGTACGACAATGAGTGGGGATACTCCTGCCGCTGCCGCGACCTGATCAAATTCATGGCTTCAAAGTTCTAACTGTATTTCGAACCAAGGGTTAGAGGGTGATGGCACGGATTTTTAGTCGAGTCCTTCGCCGCGTTCGAACCGCTACATCGGTGAAACTACGGCGATGACCGATATGAATAAATTGACCATTCACGACCTGGACCTCAATGGAAAGCGCGTCTTCATACGCGTGGATTTTAACGTTCCTCTCAAAGACGGCGCGGTCACCGACGACACCCGCATCCGCGAAACACTGCCTACTTTGCGGCTAGCCATCCAGAAGGGCGGCCGGTTGGTTTTGGCTTCGCATCTTGGCCGCCCCAAGGGCGGGCCCGATCCGAAATATTCTCTGGCCCCGGTAGCAAAAAAGCTACAAGAACTCATGGAGCGTCCGGTTGTATTTGCGTCCGATTGTGTCGGCGCGGACGCCGAAGCTCGGAGCAAAGCGCTCACCGATGGCGGAGTTCTCCTCCTCGAAAACGTTCGATTTCATCCGCAGGAAGAAAAGAACGACGAAGCCTTCTCAAAACAGCTCGCCAAACTCTGCGATGGTCTGTTCGTTTGCGATGCCTTCGGCTCCGCTCATCGGGCCCACGCGTCGGTTGTTGGTATTACCCGCTTCGTCAAGCAATCGACTGCCGGCCTTCTGATGGAGAAGGAACTCGCTTACCTGGGCCAAGCCATTAGCAATCCTGCGCGTCCCTTCGTTGCCATTCTGGGAGGCGCCAAAGTTAGCGACAAAATCGAAGTCGTGGAAAATTTGACCAAGGTTGCGGACGCGATGCTGATCGGCGGCGGGATGGCCTACACCTTTGAGAAAGCCCAAGGATTGCCAATTGGGAAGTCTTTAGTGGAAAACGACAAGGTGGATCTTGCGAAGCGGCTTCTCGAAGAAGCGAAGGGCAAACATTTTAAGTTTTTGATTCCGATCGATCATGTCGTGGCGGCGGAACTCAAACCGGACGCTGCCACCAGTATCTGTGATGTCTCGGCGACACCTGCAGACAAGATGGGCCTCGATATCGGTCCTAAGACCGCGGCCGCCTACGTTTCGGAAATTGCAAAAGCCAAGACCATTGTATGGAACGGTCCGATGGGCGTCTTCGAAATGCCGGCTTTCGCCAAGGGCACCCTGGAAGTCGCCAAGGCCGTGGCGGCCGCGACCGAGAATGGCGCAACCTCCATCGTCGGTGGAGGCGATTCGGTAGCGGCCATCCACCAATCCGGCGTTTCGAATAAAATTTCGCATATCTCCACTGGCGGAGGCGCGTCGCTCGAATTCCTCGGTGGCCGTAAGCTTCCTGGTGTAGAAGCCCTGACCAATAAATAATGGCAGCTCCTTTCATTCCAACCGCCGGTACCACGCACCGGCTGGCATCCGAAAAAGTGCTTGGGAGGTATCGCGTATGAGGCGCCGCGTCATCGCTGGCAACTGGAAAATGTTCAAGACCCTGGCCGAGACCCGGGCCTTCTTCTCCGCGTTTAATCCACTGGTCGCCGGCGCAACTCACTGCGACATCGTAGTTGCCCCGCCGTTCACCGCAATCTCCACAGCAATTGAATCCACGAAAGGCGCCAAGATCGCCATCGCCGGCCAAAACCTCTCGTGGAGCAAAGAGGGCGCCTTCACCGGCGAAATCTCCGCGGTCATGCTCGCCGAGGCGGGCTGCCGCTACGTCATCGTCGGGCACTCCGAACGCCGGCAGCTCTTCCGAGAAACCGATGATAACGTCGCGAAGAAATCGCTGATGGCGCTCAGCGTGGGCCTTACACCCATCGTCTGCGTCGGAGAAACCGACGAAGAGCGCAGCGCCGGACTTGAACAGCAAATTCTGAAGCGCCAATTCACCGGCGGCCCCGGAGCGTTGACCCCCGACGAGTTCTCCCGTATCCTTTTGGCATACGAGCCAGTCTGGGCGATTGGGACGGGCAAGGTGGCGACACCTGAAATTGCCGCCGCAGCTCACAAGTTCATTCGCCAGTGCGCGGCCGAGCAGTTCTCCGCCGCCCACGCCTCCGCAGCGAGAATTCTCTACGGTGGCAGTGTCAAGGCTGACAACATCACGGGCCTGATGGCCCAGGAAGAACTGGATGGCGCACTGGTCGGGGGCGCCAGTTTGGACGCCAAATCGTTCGCTTCTATCGTCAATTTTTAGTGAAGCTGTAATCCGGGCGCGCGGGTTTTCCGGGCATGCAGTAGCAGCAACGAAAAGAGGACCTGAGATGGGCAAAATGCCCGGTTGGACAAAATGGGTTGTCGCGCTGTTGGTCGGCTTCGGGATTATCGCGCTCGGGTTTCGGTTCGCCGGTTGGCTGTTGACGGCGTTTTTCGTCATGAACTGCCTAGTGCTGATCATTGTGGTTCTGCTGCAAAGCGGCAAAGCCGCCGATCTCGCGGGCGCTTTTGGTGGAGCGGGAAGCCAGACGGCCTTCGGGCCTCGCGGAGCGGCCACCATACTTTCTCAGGCGACCACCTGGTGCGCCATCATGTTCATGGTTTGTGCCATGGCCCTGGTGCTGCGCACCGACCGAGCCGTAGAACAAGGTGGCTCGGTACTGCAAAAGTTCTCCAAGCCCGCAGCTCCAGCTAAGGCGGCGCCTGTGAACCCCGTGAAGCCGTTGACGACCACGCCGCAATCTTCAACTCCCGCGCCGGCGCAACCTGCACCCACTCAGCCGAAGAAACCCTAGATACTCTGCACTTTCGTCCCAGCGGCATTTTGTCACCATCGTACCTAACCTTTCGCGGAGCCGCTTATGGCCGGTTCCTCCTCCGTAAAACGCCATGATGCAGTTCACCTCCCTTGACACGATTGCACCCTGTAGTATCGTTCCGCTACCCAGGTCACTCTCACGAATTCAATGCCAAGTCGACGGAGGGCGTTCATGTCCTATTTTGGCTCTTTGGTACCCGCCACGCTGCTAATCATCACCGTCATGGCTCTCGCATCCTGCAGTGCAACTAGTCCACCGGCGCAGCCCTCGATGGCCCCGGATAACCGGGCGGCGGATGAATCAGCGATTCGCAATCTTGACGCCGAGTGGGTGAAGGCCTTCGCAGCGAAGGACGCTCATCAGGCCGCCTCATTTTACGCTGATGGCGCTTCACTACTCCTTCCAGCTAGTCCGGTGGCCATGGGAAAGGACACCATCGAGAAGACTTTCACAGCGATGATGTCGGCACCAGGATTCGCGCTTACCTTCGCGCCGACCAAAATAGAAGTTTCCCGCGCCGGAGATCTCGCTTACGAGCTGGGCGATTACCATTTCACCATGCCCGACAAGCAGGGCAAGCCACAGACGGCAAAGGCGCACTACGTAGTTGTTTGGGCCAAACAACCGGATGGCGGCTGGAAAGCACTTGTGGACGCTCCGACGACGACCCAGTAAGCACACCGGGAGACTCCCTCCCGCGTTTCGCCTTCAGAAACAAAGCGGCCTCGTATTGGATTTCCGAGGGGCATGCGATACCATATCGAAAGCGAGAAGCAATAACGTGGCGGTACGTGGTGAGTAGTCCCAGCACGGGGCGGTCGTGGCGGAACTGGCAGACGCACTAGCTTGAGGTGCTAGCGCCGCAAGGCGTGGAGGTTCGAGTCCTCTCGACCGCACCATTTCTCCTTCTGTTTGGTCGTCCTTGGCTGGATTACAAACGCCGTCGCGCACCTCAATCGACGCCCCCCAGATCTGCCAAGCGTTGTTCTTTGTGTATGATGATCGCGTGAGTATGCAAATCGGTCCCGTAGACGCTCGCGTTCTTGGCTGCCTGCTAGAAAAAGAGATCACCACACCCGATTACTATCCCTTGTCGTTAAACGCCCTTCTAAACGCCTGCAACCAAAAATCGAATCGCGAACCCATCATGAATGTGGATGAAGACGCCGTTCGCCAGGCCTTAGGCACGCTTGGTGAATTAGGTCTGGCACGTTCGGCCGCTACTGACGGCCGGGTTGCTAAATACGAGCATCGCCTCCAGGAAGTTTTCAACCTCCATCGCCATGAGCTTGCTGTGCTTTGCGTGTTGCTGCTGCGCGGTCCACAAACGCCTGGCGAGTTGCGTGGCCGCACGGAGCGCTTATATTCATTCGACGGCCTGGACGCCGTCCATTCGGTGCTCAACATGCTAATGAAGCGTGAGCCTTCGCTCGCAAGAGTTCTTCCGCGCCAGCACGGTACGAAGGAGGCGCGCTACGTTCATCTTCTTTGCGGCGACCCGCAGCAACAGCCAGCTGAGTCTTTGCCGCTGCCATCGGAGATACCTGGTGGCTGTCACGTTGAGCAGGAGCGCTTGGCCCGTTTGGAAGATACGGTCACGGAACTTCGCGCCGAGATTGCCGAACTTAAGCAGCAGCTCGCCGCTTTTCAAAAGCAGTTCCAGTAGATCCCAGAATAGTTCGATATTCGATACGAGATTGGAATTTTGGGCACTCCGCGCTATTCTCGCGCAAGCGGTGTTTCTGAATTAGAAGCAGCCGAAAAATTTGCGACCCCGGAAGGGGAGCTATGCCGACCCACGTAATCGATGAAATTGAGTTGATCATTGAGGATGTTCGCGGCGGCGGGGAAGGGCATCCGCCGCCACCAGATCCCCGTGACGGCGGCGATAGCGGCGACTCGCGCCAACCAGCGGCGCAACCTTCGGGAGGCCGTCACCAAACCGCCCTTATTCTTGGCATAGCTTCCATACTGATGTTCTTCTTCACTCTTGCCGGGGCATTTCTGGTTCGTCGAACCGGCAACGACTGGGTTGCGGTTCGATTGCCACCCCTCATTTGGCTCAACACCATGGTGCTCCTAGCGAGCAGCATCACCCTGGAGCTCGCGCGTCATCGCCTGGCCGCAGGTGACCTGGCGGGTTTCGGCAATTTCTGGAAGGCAACGACCAGTTTGGGGTTATTCTTCATCGCCGGACAGTTGGTTGTCTGGCGAAACCTGGCCGCCTCAGGTGTATACGTGGCCAGCAATCCGGGCAGCAGCTTCTTTTACATCTTCACCGCGGCGCACGCCGTTCACCTAGTCGGCGGTATCGCCGCACTGACCTATGTACTGTTTCGCAGCCATTCTACAACCCGATTACCCCACTCAACCGCCGTCCAAATCGCCTCGTATTACTGGCATTTCATGGGAGCACTTTGGATTTTCCTATTAGCCTTGCTGTATTTCGGTAAGTAAGTTTCGATGCAAGTGATCGTCGCACGTTGCGACCTTGAGTTGTTGTTCTGTACTTGTTTCTCAGCGTTCCATGAATTCGCCAATAGCCCGGGTCACGCGTTCGACCTGCTCCATCCGCAGCTCCGGATACATCGGTAACGACAACACTTCTTGGGCAGCCCGCTCGGCGTGCGGAAAATCGCCCTTCTTGTATCCGAGGCTCGCGTAGATCGGTTGCAGGTGCAGTGGCATCGGGTAATACACCGCAGAGCCAATCCTATTTTCCTGCAAGCTCCGCTGTAGTTCGTCGCGCTTTTCGACCCGAATCGTGTATTGGTGGAAAACGTGCTCGTACCCCTCGGACACCAAGGGCGGCATCACCCCCCGAATTTCCACCAGCCGGCGGGTGTATTCAGCGGCGCGCTCCTGGCGCGCTCGGGTCCACCCTTCCAAATGTTTTAGTTTCACTCGGAGGATGGCCGCTTGTAGCTCGTCGAGCCGGCTGTTCCAGCCGGGCTCGCTGCTGACGTATTTGGATGTCTGGCCATGATTGCGGAGAACTCGAATCCGCTCCGCAAGCTCGGCGGAATCGGTGACCACCATTCCCCCGTCTCCGTATGCGCCTAGATTTTTCGTCGGATAGAAGCTCAGGCACGCCACGTCTCCCAGCGATCCGGTTCGCCGCCCTTTATAAGCCGCAGCGATCGCCTGCGCATTGTCTTCGATTACCTTCAATCCATGGGCATGAGCAAAATTAACGATTGGGTCAACGTCCGCTGCCAGTCCGTATAGATGCACAACGATAAGGGCGCGCGTTTTCGAAGTGATCCGTCGGGGAAGCTCGGAGGGATCAATGTTGTATGTGGTGGGATGAACGTCGGCGAAAACCGGCTTCGCGCCCAAGGCGCTGACGGCGCTGCCGGTGGCGACGAAGGTGAATGCCGGAACTACTACCTCATCTCCGGGAGTAACGCCGCACGCACGCAAAGCCAGAATCAGCGCATCGGTCCCGGACGCCACTCCGACGCCATGTTTGACTTGACTCCGCTCAGCAAGTTCCCGCTCCAGCGAATCAACTTCACGTCCCAGCACGAACTGCTGGGAAGCCAGCACCCGATCAACCGCTTCGCGAATTTCGCTAGCGATGCCAGAATATTGGGCCGCGAGATCCAGCTGCGGGATCGCCTCGCCGGATCGGTTCGCGTAGACACCTGCGGGTAGATGGGCGTTCACGAAGTAACTTTAACCCCTGTGTCGCACCGGCGCCAGAGCCGTCGGACGGGACTTTCTAGGCGTACCGCAACAACGCAGCTGCGGCCTCCTATGTTCATTCCAAAAATCATAGAATAGACTTGCCAACTCCAAAAAACATATTTCGTGGCTGCTAATAAGGACTTCTATCCTCGGGGTCATGCAAAGGATTGCCAAATAAACGCTTACTTTAAATCTAACAGAATATTTCTCCCCGCTGTGGACATCTACGTGCTTCCGCTTGATAAACATAGCGCAGGATCCGAGGATTTTATCTCGCTCGCGCTATCTCGATTTTATTTATTTAGATGGTTCTTACCTGGGGGGAAGATGAAAACCGCAGAAGTGTGGATGTCCGCGCAGAGCGTTTCGCAGTTCCATTCGAATAGCGCTGGTCAGCGCCTGCGCAGCTGTTTCCATCGACTGTATCGGTGTGCTGGTGTCGTCGCTGCGCTGATGTCTGTTGCCGGATTCGGAGCGGTGGTTATGGGCCAGGTCCCAACTGGCTCGGTGACCGGAACGGTTGTTGACGCACAAGGTGGCTCGGTGGCCGGGGCAGCCGTCACGCTAACTAACATCCAGACGAACGCTACCTATACCTCGACCACCGGTTCATTCGGCGGCTATCAGTTTGAACGCTTGGATTATGGCCGCTATCGCGTCGCTGTGGCGAAGGATGGCTTTAAGCAGGGCATCGTCAACGCAATCAAGCTCGACGCTGCCACGGAATATTCCGTCGTACCGATCGTCTTGGAGGTGGGGTCCCAAAGCCAGTCGGTTGTCGTTGAGGCTGGGGCCGAATTGGTTCAGACCACCAGCGCCGAAGTAACTGGAACCGTGGAAAAGAAGCAGATCGATGATCTGCCGATCCTTAACCGCAACCCGCTGGCGCTATTAAACTTGCAATCGGGCGTATCGAATAGCGGACCCAATGGACTGATCGATACCACCATAAACGGTCAGCGTACGTCTTTCTCCAACCTCACTCTTGACGGCATCAACATTCAGGACAATTTTATTCGCGATAATGCCCTCGATTTCAGCCCGAATCTTCCGTTTAACAGCCAGGCCCAGGAATTCACGATCATCAACCAGAACGCGGACGTAGAGAGCGGAAGCGGCGCCTCCCAAGTCAGCATCGTCACGCCGAAGGGCACCAATGAATTCCATGGAGAAGGTTTTTGGTATTACCGTTCGAACGCCTGGGCTGCTAACAACTGGTTCAACGACGCCAGCGGCGTTCCTCTGCCCAACTTGCTCCAAAACCAGGGGGGTGGAAATGTCGGTGGGCCGATCATCAAGAACAAATTGTTTATCTACGGGTATTACGAACTGCTGCGACTCCGCTCTCAGGCTACCAATAACACTACAGTTCTGAACCCCACGGCGATCGCTGACCTAACCGGGGCGACCCCGACTCTGCCCTTCACCTACCAGCCGGTCGATGGCAATGGCAATCCGGTCGGCGCGCCGGAAACCGTCGATTTGCTGACGCTGGAGAATCAGGCGCGAGGTGGCGCTTCTCCGGTTTTCACCCCTGATCCCGCCCAGATCGCGCTGATCAAGCGCTTACCAACAACTCCAAACAACACCCGCGTCGGCGACGGCGTCAACTTGCTGGGATATCAGCTGAACGCACGCAATAATGAGACTCAAGACAACTACGGCTTCCGGGCGGATTACGACGCCAATATTCACAACACCTTCACCGCGACATATTCTTGGAATCGTCAAATCGTCGACCGCCCGGACATCGACACCAGCTACGACACGGTTCCCCTGGTGCAGAACAACGATTCCATTAAGTTCCTTTCAACCGCATGGCGCTGGAATCCGCGCGGGAATTTTACCAATGAAGTTCGCTTTGGATTTGATCTTGCGCCCGCTTTCTTTACCACCTCTCAAAAGTTCGGCAGCTATGTGCTCGACGACACGACTCTCGCGTTTACCGATCCGGATCCCAATTTCCTGCCCCAAGGCCGCAATACCCATACCTTCTCTTACCAGGACAATGCGAGTTGGTCTAAGGGCAACCACACTCTCAAGTTTGGTGCGCAGATTCAGCGGGTCACCATCTTCACGACAAACTCAGCTGGCATTTATCCTACCTATTCGTTGGGATTCAGCTCCGCTAGCCCTTACGCACCGATTCAATCGGACTTTCCTGCTCCCAATGGCGCTTCCGTCAGTTCCACTGCGCTTGCCAACGCCACAGAAATTCTGCAAAGCGTGACGGGTTTTCTTAGCCAGATTTCCCAGACGGTCAACGCAACCAGTCCCACTTCGGGTTACGTCGCTGGCGCGCCCTTGAATCGTAACTACAACCAAAATGATTGGTCCTTCTACCTGGGCGATACATGGAGAGTCAACCGCAAGCTCACCGCGACATTTGGAACTCGATACGAGTATTTCAGCCCAGTCAACGAACGCGACGGTCTTGTGCTTTTGCCTGTTATTCCTGCAGGCGAAACCGTCCAGCAAACGCTCTTGGGTGACGCCACGATCGATTTCGCGGGGGGAAGCGGCCGTCGTCCGCTGTATAAACCTCGTATGGCCAATTTCGCGCCCAACGTTGGACTTGCATGGGATCCCTTCGGTAATGGCAAAACCGCGGTTCGAGCAGGATTCAGCATAAACTACGTGAATGACTCGTTCTTTACCGCAGCAGACAATGCCGCCAGCGGCAATTCAGGACTTTCGGCCACTCCGGCGAACCTATCGCTCGCCGGTCCTACGGTCAGCAGCCCTCAGGGCGCTCAGAACGTGACGGTTCCCCCATTTCAGATTCCCATCGACTTCGCAACGAACGCCAACAATCTTGGAGTTGGCAACGTCGCTGGCTACGCGATTGATCCCAACTTGAAGGTGCCGTACGTTCAGCAGTGGAACCTTAGTGTCCAGCGCGATCTCGGCTGGAACACTTCACTCACCGTCAGCTACGTTGGCAACCATGGCGTGGGATTGTTGCGTGCGATCGACCTCAATCAATTGATTCTTCAACAGAACGGTTACCTTGCGGACTTCAATCGCGCGCGTTCCAATGGATTTCTTGCCTTGGCGGCCACCGGAACCTTCACTCCCGATTACAATCCGAGCATTCCCGGCAGTCAGCCTCTGACGGTCTTCCCCAAGCTTTACGCTGGAGGGTTTCTCGATGACCCGACGATCGCAAACCTCATCTATCAAGGGCAGGCTGGATCACTTTCGTCCCTCTATCACGCTAACGAGATTGACACCGGAAATAACCCGGGGCCGGGTCCGAACGATCCCGTCCAGCTTTTTCCGAATCCGTACATTATGGGTGGTGATCTGCTGAAGAACAGTTCGTTCTCGACCTACAACGCTGGAGTCGTCGAAATACGCCGCCGTTTCAGCCGCGGCTTGTATTTCCAGGCCAACTACACTTACAGCAAGGTCATGACCGATTACGGCGGTTCGCAGAATCAGTTTCAGCCCTATCAGGACAATGCTCGACCGCAGCTTGAGAAGCAGCGCGCGCCGTTCGATTTGACCCACGCTTTCAAGGCGAACTTTACGTATGAGCTGCCGATCGGCAAGGGCCACAGGATGTTCGGGGCGGATCACAAAATCGTTGGATTATTGGTCGATGGCTGGCAGACCGGTTCGATCTTCACGTGGCAAAGCGGCGCCCCCTTCTCGATTCTTTCTCAATGGGGATCATTTAATCGGGGATCTCGCACCATCAACAATACCGCGGTGGCGAGCTTGACCCATCAGCAAATCAGCGCTGATTTAGGCACGTTCGAACAGTCCAATGGCACCGTTTATGTCATCAACCCGAGCCTGGTGTCGCCCGATGGAACTGGAATCCCCGCGACGCCACAGCTAGGAGTTTGCACTCCTGCAGTGGCTGGGGGTTTCTGCAATCCGCAACCTGGCGAGGTCGGCAACCTGCAATTAGATGCCTTTAACGGCCCGGCCTATTTTGATTGGGACGCCTCGGCATCGAAAGATTTTAATATCACCGAGCGGCTCAAACTTACCTTCCGAGCGGAAGCCTTTAACATCTTGAACCACCCGGTGTTCTCCACCAGCTCATTCTCAGATGTTGCCGATGCGAACATGAACGCCGAGCTGATCAACAGCAACACGTTCGGGCAGAGCACCAGTACGGTGTCTCAGCCACGCATCCTTCAACTCTCGCTGCGGCTGAAATTTTAAGTCCGTAAATTCTTGATAGCCGATAGCAAAGAAATGGGGGTCTCCGGCTCGAGATGCCCGGTTCCCTTTCAGGGCATGATTGGGTTACAGATTTCGCAGGTGGGCCAGCCGGAACGGCGACCCCAGATTTTGCCGCAGTTCCACCCAGTGTTCCTCAGGGATCGACATAAACACTTCCACCACCTGAGGGTCGAACTGGGTACCGGAGCAGCGCCGTACTTCTTCGCGGGCGTGCGAAAGCGGCAAAGCCTTGCGGTACGGCCGGTCGCTGATCATGGCGTCCAGTGAGTCGGCGACGGTGAAAATACGCGCGCCCAGCGGAATCTGGTCGCCCTTCAGCCCTCTCGGGTAGCCCGAGCCGTTGAAAAACTCCTGATGTGCCAGCACGATCTCGGCCGCGTCCCGCAGAAAAGGAATTCGAATCAGCATGTTGTAGCCGATCTCACAGTGTTTGCGCATGATCTGCTTTTCATCGTCGGTCAGCGGACCAGGTTTGCGCAAAATCCCGTCAGGTATGGCCATTTTGCCGATGTCATGCAAGAACGCAGCTCGCGCCAGCACCGGCAAATACAAATTAGGCACCGGCATGGCCTTGGCAATCGAAATGCAAAATGCCGTCACCCGCTGGCAATGCCCCTCGGTTTCCGCGTCCTTCAAGTCCAAGGCGCTTCCCAGCGCTTCTAGGGTGTCGTCGTACGACTGTTCTAGTTGCGCCAGCGCCCCGGTGAGCTGCGCGGTTCGTTCTTCTACCAACTGTTCCAGGTTCCGCTGATAGGTGCGATTCTCCATCACCAGGCGGCGATGTTGCAGCGCCCGGCCCACCCCCAGAAATAGCTGATCCTTTTCGAACGGCTTCAAAATGTAATCGTAAGCGCCGCGACGAATCGCTTCCAACGCCGTGGAAATATCGTGGACCGCGGTCACCATGATGACCGGCACCTCGGGATCGTATTGTCGGAGCCAGTCGAGCAACTTGATGCCGTCCATCTCCGGCATGATCATATCGCTCAACACCAAGTCCGGAGTCGCCCGCTTAACCTGGTCTTGCGCCGCTCGGCCGTTGCTCACGGCGGTGCATTGGTAGCCCTTCGACTCCAGCATTGTTGAGACGACTTCCCGAATCGCTTCTTCGTCGTCCACCACCAATATGTTTTCTAGGTCCACGACCTGGTTGCTCCCAGCAGTCATTATACGGGACGGCACAGGTACCAAGGGCCTCCTTGCTCAGTCAGAAAACAGCGTGTTAGCGTCATAGTCACGGCACTACCGGTTAGCTTAAAGACACATCCTGCTGCGCAATACGGGAGTTTCACCGAGCGCGCCACCAGGTCGGACTGAGGAGAAGCGCAACGTGTTGCAGAACCAGGGTCTGCTAGCCATCACCTTCTTCGAAGCGACCGCCCTGGTCGTTCTGCTCGTACTTTTCCTCCTGCTTCGCCGGGACCATCCTTCCTCCTATTTCCGTTCTTGGCTGGCTGGTTGGTCTTTTCTAACCTTTTCCTCGATTTGCAATTTGGTTTTGGTGCTTCAATCATCGCCCGAGCTGCGTTTGGCGGCCGTTCTGACCCACGCCGCCGCGCTGCTCATTTTTCTTTTCTCGGTCATGCAGTATTCGACCCCGGCTCCGCGGCGCAATTGGCCGGTGGTTCCCTTGGTCGCCATCGTTGTGCTCGCGGTCTATTTCATTGAACGAGTCGGTGCCCCAAATTTTGGCGTCGTTCATTGGGAGACGGCGGAGCTTGAGGCCATCGTCTGCTTGTGGACCGGATGGTTGCTTTGGCGACAGGCGAACTCCTACAAAGGACACGGGGTTCGCCTGCTGGGCGCTGCTTTTCTGGTTAGCGGACTCCATACCATTGATCGCCCCGAATGGCTCAGCCATCTCATCTTTTTACTTCGCCTGGCCTTCGACAATTTGCTGGCTGTGGCCCTAGGCGTGGCCATGGTCGTTTTGGTTCTGGAGCAGGCACGTACCCGTAGCGAAGAGCTGAACGACAAGATGCGCCGGTTCACGCTGCTGACCGCCGCGAGCACCCAAACTCTGTCCGTGAGTGAGGTGCTGGAACAAGTGTTGGGCCACTTGGTTGAGAGTGTCGAAGCGACCAGCGGCATTGTGCGCTTGATAGAAGGGCAGGGCGACTCTGCACAACTCGTGGTGCGCGCCTCGGTGGGCTTCGGCCAAAGTTATCTGGAGCAGTACGCCTCTGTCCCTGCCAGGGATGGTTGGATGAAACGGGTTCTAGAAGGGGAATACCTCTTTGCACGCTTCGATGACGAGCGCCATGCCGAAGAACGTCAGCGCATGGCTCGGAGTGGGTTGAACGAAACCATCGCTTTGAGCCTACCCGGCAAGGATGGCCCTATAGGCGTAGTTGCTCTAGGTTCAAAGCGGAACGTCAAATTTCAACGCGACGAGATCTCTTATCTCGTAAACGTTGCTAACCTTCTAGGACTTACCCTCCAGAACGTCAAGCTGTTCGAGCAAGTCGCCACCGTACAACAGCAATGGGCCAACACTTTTGATTCCATCGGCGACCCTATCCTGGTGCACGATCGCGAGTTTCGCATTCTACGAACCAACCAGCGGCTGGGCCAGCTTCTTGGGCGCGAAAGTAAGCTGCTTGCGGGTGGCACCGTTGGAGATTTGTTGGCTCGCAAAAACGCCAACTACGTAGGTTGCCCTTATTGCGAGGGGATCGCCGGAGAGGGTGACGACCCGGACCCCTGGCTCTCGGGTTTCTTTCTGGCCTCGAACTCGAAGTTCACCGATCCTCTGGGCAGTCGTTTGGGCACTGTGCATGTCCTGAAAGACATCACCGATCGCAAGCGTGCCGAAGAAAAATATCGAACGCTCGTCTCCAATGTGCAGGAAGGCGTCTTCATATCCACCCCGGCTGGCCGTTTTTTGGATTTCAACGATGCATTGGCGCACATCCTGGGCTTTGATCGGCGCGAAGATTTGCTGGGCGTAGACGCGTCCAGCATCTATGTCAACCACTTCGACCGGGAACGCCTAAAGAAACTCCTTCAGGATCATGGCTCCGTCGCCGACTTTGAGTTCGAAATACGCCGCAAGGATGGCGAACTTCGCACCATGTTAGAGTCTTCGATCGCCGTCCGCGACGCTTCCGGCAACGTGACCGCTTTCCAGGGTTTCGTTCTGGATATCACCGAACGCAAGCGTGCCGAGCAGGAGATTCGACGTCGCAACCGCGAACTCTTAGTTCTGAATTCGATTGCCGAAACGCTTACCGAGTCCATGGATTTAGGTGACTCCCTGCATCGCACCCTGCGTCAATTGGCCGAACTCTTTGGCTTGGACGTCTCTTCGCTCTATTTATTCGACGCCCAAGGGGGCTCCCTCCGGCGAATTGCGGCGGTCGGTTATCGCTCCGAATACGCCAGGCATTTTCCGGTCGTTAGCGTTCCTCCAGACCTGCTGCACCAGATTAAGACGGTTCACGCCACATTCATTTCCGCGCAGGGACTTCCGTTGCCCGCACCCTTCCGCGATGCCCAGCAGAAAGAAGGAGTGGTCTCGTCATTCGTTGTCATTTTGTGGTCTAAGGATAAGGCTCTGGGCGCGCTCACCGTGGGAAGCCGGGTGCGGCGGGAATTTTCGCCAGCCGACATTAACCTTCTGATCGCCGTCGGAAGCCAAATCTCCAACGCTGTCGACCGCAGTATCCTCTATGAAGAGACCCGGCAAGCCTACGAAAACCTTCGGCGCACCCAAGAGCAATTGCTCCATAGTGAAAAAATGGCGGCGGTTGGCCAGCTCATTTCCGGAGTCGCTCACGAGCTAAACAATCCCTTAACGGCTATCCTGGGTTACAGCCAGCTCCTGACTTCGAGCGCCGAACTTAGCCCCCTTGCCACCGAGTACACCGACAAACTTTATAAGCAGGCTCAGCGAACGCACCGCATTGTACAGAACTTGCTGAGCTTCTCGCGCCAGCATAAGCCCGAGCGCATTCCCGTTCAGATCAATGCCATCCTCCAGGACACGCTCGCTCTTCGCGATTACGATCTGCGAATGAAGAATATTCGTGTCCATCTGGAGCTAGCGAGCGATCTGCCCAGTACCTCTGCGGACCCACATCAGTTGCAGCAGGTCTTTCTGAACATGGTCAACAACGCGGTAGATGCGATTTTGGAGCAGTCTACCGATGGCGATCTGTGGGTGCGCTCTGCAGCCGATGAGGATCGGCTCACCGTTGAATTCACCGACAACGGACCAGGCGTGCGGGACGCCTCCCGGGTGTTCGATCCGTTCTACACCACGAAACCCGTTGGCAAGGGCACCGGGTTGGGTTTGAGCATCTGCTACGGCATCGTTTCCGAACACGAGGGCACCATTCGCGTCAGGAACGTGCAGCCGCATGGCGCGTCCTTCACCATCGAGCTTCCCCGGCAACCTTTGTTGCCTGCCGGCACTCACGGACCTTCGCCCGAACAGGAACGCCGGCGAGTCCTGCTTATCAATCCTGATCTATCAGAGTTGGAGCTGGCGGCGGCCTTCCTTCGCGAACGCCGGATCACCGTCCGCACCGCCTCGTCCTTTGACCAAGCAAAGTCGTTGCTGCAGGAAAGTGAATTCGACGCAATTGTTTCAGATGCCCGCGTGTACGGTTCGGCGCCGGATTCCGGTCTAAGCGCCTGGGTCACGGCCAATCGCCCGGATCTCGCCCAGCGCGTGGTGCTGGTAAGCGAGCCGCGCTCGCGTCGACTTCCGGATTCGCAGGATCCGATTGCCTTTGAGATGTTACCGAAGCCCTTCACCGCCACGGATCTACTCGCGGCCGTGGAAGCGGCCCTACGGAGTGTCGATGCCGCTGCGGTTAAGCGATGAGTCCATTCGCATCGCCAGAACCGCCCGTTCGCCTAGTTCTGCAATGGCTGTTTCCATTCGAGCCGCAAGCCCGCTTACGATCTCGCTGAGGCCAGTTAGTTCTCCGGACAGTGGGATTCCGAATCTCAGGCCGAGCCGTACCACCTGGTAACGCCAACGGAATTTGGCTGCCAGCAACACCCGTTCCCATTCTTGCAGGGTGATCACTTCCGGAGACATGCCCGCGATCACTCTCGAAAAGCGCACCATCTTTTCGAAATCCTCTCTCAAATTAGACAAATACATTAGTACAATTTTCCTGCGCTCCTTGCGTAAACGCCGCACCATCGCTTCTTTTCCCGTAGACCTCAAGTAAATGAAATCCTTATCGGAAAGCGCCTGTCGAATTTGTGGCAGATACGATGCATGTGCTCTGCCCGTTTCGCCGAGCAGGCAATTTGCTAGTTCTGGCGGCAGATTATTTTTGGTGCCGCGAAGGACCCACACCAACACCAGCAGCAGGCAGCCCACGACACCGACGAAGCTAAACAGATGCGTCAGGATTGAGAAATCCCTACCTTTCCAAACTTTCCCAGCAAATCATTTAGATGTCGCAGACGCTCATTGATCTCTGGTGAGAGATTTCCGTAATCGGGGAGTCCGCCCATCCGTGGCGAGGGAACCACGGCCTCCGCCGGTTCACGCAAAGCTATGGCCCACCAGATTTGCATGGAAATGAATGGCAACAACGTCGCTGCATCCCAAAAATATTGATAGTATCGAAAATGCAAATGATAGCGAGCGAAAAGCGCCTCAAGCAGGGTGTTCCTTAGCACTTCCATGCAGGAATAAAAGCAGAAGCCCCCGATCAGCGATCTGTAGACCGGCGGTACCGGAATGCAGTAGTAGCGGATCAGAACCAAACACGTCACCAGCGCCACCGCAAACGCCAGATGAAACCCTCGGTCGGCCGACAGGACCGCTTGTGTCCAGGTCTTCCAGGATTCCGCGGTCGCGTACGACAATACCGCCGCAAACGTAACTACGAGTAAACGCCGGGCCAGCCTCCAGATCCCCTGATAGTTTTCCAACACCCGTGCTATTAATTCAAAACCCGCCAGAACCCGTGCGATCACGGTAACAGACTCAGAAATCCAAAAAAATAGTTTTGCTGGGTCCGAGTCAAAGCCATAGCGCCCGTACACCGCCAACAAGCTTAGCGCTTGGCACACATTAAGGGCGACGTATCCGGTGAATCTAGGAAGTGACCGGTAATAGCGATTTCGAATAACAAAAACGAGTACGAGAGCCTGCAGCAGAATGCTAACCAGCCAGAGAGGCTTTTCCAGCAGCAGGGCAAGCGCGGCGCTCACGTGCGGCATCGTAGCACAGTTATAACTTTAGAGTAACGCCGCCGCCGCTCGACCCCGTGAAACGACCCTTTGCGGTTCCAATGAACGAAGGCCGCAGCCTGCTCGGGTGGAGCGAGCCACGGCCCCGTGCCCAGTCCTCAAGTGCTCAAATTGAGCGCCAGTTATCCGGGAAGAGGAACCGGGGATGGCGACCCCTCGGCGATTACCACCGACGACGGGTGGATGGCTTGATACGCAGGAAGTACAATTAGAACTGCCAACAAACAAAGTGCCGCTGCTACTTTTTTCATGGACGACCCTCCTGCGGGTCATCATGAAAAGCGGCAGCCGGCGCCGGCCTTTTGTGCTAAAAACGTTCTGTCTGCGGAACACCGACCTATGGGGACACTGACGCAGCTGCAACAAAATCGGCGGGTCATCCAGGATCTGACTACCACCACCCTGGCTGCTATACCCACTCTGTTCGCGCGACTTTTGTATCTGGCGTCGTTGCGGGATTTGTCGAGCGGACGCTACTCCCATGCTGGGCTCTCAGCGGTATATAGCGAAGAAGCCGTCCAACAGGCTCTGGCTCAGTGTCACGAAGAGGTTTTCGAACGAATTTTGGAATCTCCGTTGGAGATTCAGCGTGAAGAATTGCAAGTTTGCCTGGGAGCTATGGAGGGTGGAATGCGAAGCGCCGTCACCCAGTGGCGCAAGTTGGAAGCCTATCGCTTATTGCTAACCGTCGACTCTCCCGACTACCTCAAGGAGCTTTTCTGTTCGAATATCCGGATGCTCCTTGAGATTCTCGAACAGGAAAACTCCACGGCTCGTTAAGACGGCTCACGATTCCGACCACCCGCCCCACAATCTCAGCATCGCCCGGACAGCGCCACGATTCCGGCAGGCACCTTGACAGCGGATGCGGCTGCATGGTCAGCCTCGCGCCATCGCGCTGGAACCATCCGCACCTGTAACCGTCTCGCACATCAACAAAATACATTGGACGGTCGTACTCGTTGACCCAATCCGTATCCTCAATTTGTCGCACCCTTGCATCCACCAACACCACGCTTCCGGGCCGCAACATAGGCATCATTCGGCGATCACCGAGCCCGATATATCCATACTGGTGGTGGCCCGAGCGGTTTGTCGTCATGATTCCTTCGAGCTCTCCCCACTCCGAGACCATTCGCGACAAAAACTCCGTCCTCCGGGGATCGAACGCCGGATCAAACACAATGGGAAGCCGCATCGCTACCGGGGGCGCCATCAAGTGGCTGCGCGGGGTCGGGGAAGCCAGCGCATCACCGAACAGCTCTTCTATGGGCACGTCATACCAGCGGAACAGTTCCAGCGGGCTCAGATGGTAGACCGCCGCCAGCGTGTACATTTTGTGTACGGTTGGTACCACCCCGCGGTTCTCAATGTCAGCCAGGCGGCTGATATGTAGGACAAAATCAGGGCGGCCTCGCTGCGCCGCTAATTCAAAACTGCAGCGCTCCACATCCCGGTAGGTCAATCCCAACCGTTCTCGTACTTGACGCAGGCGAAGTCCAGGCGTCATGACTTCCTCATAGCGACTAAGAAATAAGCCGATCTAGCACTTCAGGTAAACAGTCTGTTCAGAATTCGTAACAGGCTGTTTGTCTCCAAATCTTGGCTTACCGGTACCTAAAATATTATGAACGGCGTTATGAATGCTGTGGAGATTCCAGAACATCCTAACACCTTGCCTCTGAATAGCACCAATCTGGGCCAGGAGCGCATTTGCAAAGACTAGCCTATCGCGCATCTCGGTAGCCCCGGGGTTCGTCGATTGAATCTGCTATTCTGGTTTTATGACCTTCTGGTTCGCTAAATGGAGTCGCTTCGTCCTAGCTCTCATGTGCTTAGCCTTGTTTAGCCTGATTTGTGTCCGGCTCT
>Ga0302183_10000319_pt1 | contig 22738 bp, 23 predicted proteins | sample I_Palsa_N3_2_FD_200232 | JGI IMG/M metagenome (GOLD analysis project Ga0302183, IMG submission 200232) | Peat permafrost microbial communities from Stordalen Mire near Abisko, Sweden - I_Palsa_N3_2 | ecosystem: Environmental > Terrestrial > Soil > Palsa > Peat permafrost | place: Sweden...
TGCTGAAACCCCGGATGAAAATCACAGCCTATAATCAGCATGACGTTGGCTCCTCTCAGTGAGCCTTGGTCTGTCTGTCGCAACCAATCTACTCGCTGCGACCAGCCAACGTCGTTATGCAATCAAAGGCCCGCGTTTTCACCAGCGGGCCGAGGGATCTCCCGCCCGGATCACCCTCTGGAACTCAAACTGACCCGCTACCCAAGGTTGGCGCTGCGGTTCGATCGTTATCAAGCTTTTCTCGGGTCCCTGTGCCTCCGTGGTGAAAGCTTCCACGTGTCTCAGACTGCTTCTCGAGCGGCTACTTTCTGGAAGAGTCCATCGACGATCTGAATCATTTCATCGTCCACGGTGCGATTGCGGGAGATGGCCTCGATCAAAGGGATAGAGACGATCTTGTTCGAGCGCAGGGCGGCCATGCATCCGAACTCGCCGCGGTGCACCATGTCGATGGCGCCCAGGCCGTAACGGGTGGCCAGGACGCGGTCGAAGGCGGTGGGCGAGCCGCCGCGCTGAATGTGTCCGAGTACCACGGCGCGGGTTTCATAGCCAGTGCGTTTTTCGATTTCGCGGGCAAGGATGTTGGCGATGCCGCCGAGCTTTACGTGGCCAAACTCGTCCTTGCCCATATCTTGCAGAACGGGAGATCCCTGGCCCGGCTCGGATGAAAATTTTGCGCCTTCGGCCACCACCACAATCGAAAAGTAACGGCCGCGCTCGTGTCGCTGGCGGATGGAGTCGGCCACCTTATCGACATCGAAGGGCCGCTCGGGAATGAGAATAACGTCGGCGCCGCCGGCGATGCCGCTGTAAAGCGCGATCCAGCCTGCGTCGCGGCCCATCACTTCCACCACCATCACGCGGTTATGAGCCTCGGCCGTGGTGTGAACCCGGTCGAGCGCTTCGCACACGATATTGCAGGCCGTGTCAAATCCGAAGGTGTAATCGGTCCCACCCAGATCGTTGTCGATGGTCTTGGGAACGCCGACGACTTTGGCGCCGCGTTCGTGGAGTTTTTGGGCAACCGAAAGCGTGTCGTCGCCGCCGATTGCGATGAGAGCCTCAATCCGGTTTTTCTCCAGCGATGCCATGCAACGGTCGATGCCGTCGCCGCGCTTCGAGGGATTGGTGCGCGAAGTCCGCAGGATCGTGCCACCGCGCGGCAGAATGCCTCCGACCGCGTCCAGATCGAGCGACATGCTCTTGTCTTCAATCAGGCCGCGCCAGCCTTCCATGAAGCCGGCGAATTCGTCCTCATAGGTGAAAATGCCCTTACGCACCACCGCGCGAATCACGGCATTCAGGCCGGGACAATCGCCTCCGCCGGTCAACATACCAATCTTCATTGGTCCACTCCCACGCGTGAATTCGGACAAAAATCCCTGGGATGCACCCCGAGCGTGGACTGCATTCAGCGGCAGCCCCAAGCGGGGATCAGCGGTCGCCGGGAAGAAATAGATTATCACCAATGAGGAGCGCTTCTGGTGGGTGCGCAGTCGGAGCGGCTAGGAACATGACAGTGCGAATCGAGCCCTCGTAGAATTCAGAGCATTGCGCCGCGGCCCATCTTTGTGCACAATGCTGCACTGGAATGACTAGGACTCTCAGCTCTATCGTATGGGGAACGGTTGCTCTGCTCGGCGCTCTCGCGGTTGGCGCGGTCGCCCTTCATCGTGGCGAGCCCATCAACGCGCTGTGGCTGGTCGTGGCCGCGACTTGTTGCTACGCGCTCGGTTACCGCTTCTACAGCGGCTTCATCGCGGCGAAGATTCTGGCTTTGGATGGTTTGCGCGCCACTCCGGCCGAGCGACTGGAGAATGGCCGCGACTTTCTCGTCACCAATAAATGGGTGGTGTTTGGACATCACTTCGCGGCCATCGCCGGTCCGGGGCCGCTCGTAGGGCCGGTGCTGGCGGCGCAGTTCGGCTATCTTCCGGGCACGATGTGGGTGCTCGCGGGAGCGGTCTTCGCCGGCTGCGTGCAGGACTTCGTGATCTTGCTGTTCTCGGTTCGCCGCGACGGAAAATCCTTGACCGAGATGGCTAAGGATGAGATCGGGCGCGTCGGCGGATTCGTCGCATACGTAGCAGTGATTGCGATTCTGATCATTCTGCTGGGCGTGGCGGCGTTGATTGTGGTGAATGCACTGAAGGCAAGTCCGTGGGGCACATTCACGATTGCGATGACCATGCCGATCGCTCTCTTGATGGGCGTCTATCTGCGGCGCATCCGTCCGGGGAAAGTATTGGAGGTCTCGGCGCTGGGATTCGTTCTCGTGCTGGCGGCGATTTGGGGCGGGCAATACGTGTCGCAGACTCCGGCTTTGGCGCGAGTGTTTACGTTTAGCGCGCCCACGCTGGCGATTCTCATCATGGTCTATGGATTTTCCGCGTCGGCGCTGCCGGTGTGGCTGCTACTGGCGCCGCGCGATTATCTCAGCACATTCGTGAAGCTCGGAACCATCGCTCTGTTGGGCATAGGCATTGTTGTGTTGCATCCCACACTGCATATGCCGGCGCTGACGCGGTTTGTCGACGGTTCCGGGCCTGTGTTCGCGGGGAAGATATTTCCTTTCGCTTTCATCACCATTGCCTGCGGAGCGATCAGCGGGTTTCATGCTCTGATTTCGAGCGGCACCACTCCCAAGCTGATCGCGCGGGAAACCGAGACGCGCATGGTGGGCTACGGAGCGATGATGGCCGAGTCGGCGGTCGCGGTCATGGCGATCATCGCGGCCTGCGTGATGCAGCCTGGAATCTATTTTGCGATCAATAGTCCTGCGGGAATTGTGGGGCAGGCGCCCGCAACCGCGGCGGCAACCATTTCCGGTTGGGGTTTTCCCGTAACTGCCGCCGACATGCAGGCGCTCGCGCACGCGGTTGGCGAGCAGACGCTTTACAACCGGACTGGCGGAGCGCCGGCGTTTGCCGTGGGCATGGCGCACATTTTCTCGCACAGTCTGGGCGGCGGCCAGCTGATGGCGCTGTGGTACCACTTCGCGATCATGTTCGAAGCGCTGTTTATATTGACCATTCTCGATGCGGGCACCCGAGTGGCGCGGTTTATGCTGCAGGACGCACTCGGGCATGTGTACAAGCCGCTGGGGCGGACGAGTTGGTATCCGTCGATTCTCGGGACCAGCGGGCTGATCGTCGCGGCTTGGGGATATTTCTTGTGGCAAGGCGTGAAAGATCCGCTGGGAGGAATCAATTCCTTGTGGCCGCTGTTCGGGATTTCGAATCAACTGCTGGCGACGGTGGCGCTGTGCGTGGCCACGACGATCATCATCAAGATGCATCGGGCGAAGTACGCGGCGGTGACGCTCGCGCCGCTGGCTTGGCTGGTCGCGGTAACGTTTACGGCATCGTGGCACAAGATGTTCGATCCGAATCCGCGAGTGGGATTTCTAGCGCAGGCGCGAGCGCTGGCTGCGGGTCCGATGCCCGCGGGTCAAACTTCGATGACGAGTGCGACGGCGCGGTTGATCTTCAATAATCGGCTGGATGCTGCGGTCACGGGAGTGTTGGTGGTGATGGTGACGCTGGTGTTGGTGGAATCGGCGCGGCAGTGGATGGGAATTCTGCGCGGAACCAGGGAAGCGCGGGTGAAAGAATCGCCGTTTGTGCGGACGCGGTTGGTGGAGGAGCGCGGATGATCAGCGCCCGAGGGAAGATCCGAAGTTTTGTCGCGAAGCTGTTCGAGACTGGGCTCGCGGCCCTGCGGGAAATTTTTGACGAGGCGGCGTATGAGCGTTTTCTGAATCGCGCTGGTATGGTTTCCTCTAGCGCGGCGTACGCGGCGTTCCGGCGGGAGTTCGACGAGGCCAAAGTGCGCCGGCCGAAGTGTTGCTAGGAGATCACTAGAACAGTCGCCAATGTACGGGACATGTCACTAGGATGGCCGCTCTTTCCGCGCTACACTGCACTCAACATGCGAGTACTGGGCATCGATTGCGGCGGGGCGTACACCGGGTATGGGGTGGTGGAGATGCATTCCGCGGGAGAACTGGTTTGCCTCGCGTGCGGGGCGATCAAGCTTTCGCCGCGGGAACCGCTGCCGCGACGGCTGGCGCGGATTTATGACGGGCTGGGGGCACTCATTGCGAAGCACCGTCCGGATGAGGTGGCGATTGAAGGGATCTTCTATGCGCTGAATGTGAAGTCGGCGTTGAAGCTGGGACAGGTGCGGGGCGTGGCGATGCTGGCGGCCGCCGCGGCGGGGCTGGAAGTGGCGGAGTATTCGCCATTGACGATTAAGTCGTCAGTGGTGGGCTATGGGCGGGCGGAGAAGCAGCAGGTGCAGCACATGGTGACGCGCTTGCTGGGCTTGGCCGAAGCTCCGGAGCCGATGGATGCGTCGGACGCGTTGGCCATCGCCATTTGCCATTTGCACACAGCGGGCACGCTCGAACGGCAGAGGGCCGTGGCGCGGTGACCATGCGAACTTCTCTTCTGCGAGCTTTTTTGTTTCGGGCTTCTCGGCTTCGAGGCGTGAACTGGCGGGCGATTGCGATGGGAGTGTTGGCGATCGGCGCGATGACCGGGCTCGTGATGTCACAGGAAGCCGGGAGCGGCGGCGGGACATCAACCGCGGCAGTTACCTTCACGCTGGATTTCCCGCAGTCAAATCCCAGCCACTACTCGATCGCGGTGAATGCGGCAGGACACGCGACCTATGAGTGCGCAGGAAACGTAGCCCGGGATTCCGATGAGCAGAGCTATCAAGCGGAATTCGAGGTCTCCGCGGGGAACCGCGAACGGATTTTCGCGTGGGCGAAAGAGGCGAAATATTTCGCGGGCAAGATTGATTCCGGCAATCGCAAGCTGGCGTTCACCGGCGCTAAGATCCTGAGCTATCAGGATGGGCAGAGATCGTTTACGGAGCGCTACAACTATTCGAGTTTGGCATCCGTGCAGGGCTTGACGGCGCTTTTCCAGAACATGGCGGCAACGATGGAATACGGACGGCGGCTGTCTTACTACCACCGCTACCAGAAGCTGGCTCTCGACGACGAGTTGAAGCGCATGGAAGCTCAAGCCATGAATAATGAGCTGAGCGAGATCCAGGGGGCGGCGCCGGAGTTGCGGGAGATTCTGGAGGACACTTCGGTGATCAATGTGGTGCGGGCGCGGGCGAAAGAGTTGATCCAGATGGGAGATAGCGCTGCGGCTGGACGCTGACTAAGCTGCCGCAGATTTGGATATAACTATTGGCGCAAGAGTGTTCTAATATGCAGGAAAGCATCTAGGGGGCTGTATGTACAAGCCACGGTTCTGCTCGATGGTGTTGACGGCTTTGGCCTGCGCGCTTTTGGCGCTGCCCGCCCTGGCTGATTCGCAGGTCCGTATCGTTCGCTTGAGCGACGTGCAGGGCCGGGTACAGATCGATAAGAATGCGGGATTGGGGATGGAGAACGCTTTTGCGAACCTTCCCGTCACGCAGGGGTCGGAACTGCGCACGGGGGCGAACGGCCGCGCCGAAGTTGAGTTCGAGGATGGGAGCACGCTGCGCCTCACTCCCAACACGACGGTTGGGTTCAGCATCCTTGGCTCGAACGATGCGGGCAAGCACGTCTCCGCCGTGAACTTGGTGGAAGGCCGGGCGTACGTGAACTGGTTGGGAAAAAGCGGCGACCAGCTTAGGCTGAATTTTTCGCAGGAGAAAGTGGAGGCGACCCAGGCGGCGCACTTCCGAGTGGCAAGTTCTTCGAGCCTGGCGGAAGTCGCGAGTTTCAAGAACGAATTGGAAGTAGCCGGTCCGGCGGGCACGGTGAAGGTGGATAAGAAGAAGATGGTTGCCTTCGACGTGAACGACAACGATAAGTCGACGGTGGCGAAGAGTCTTGAACAAGATCCTTACGACGATTGGGATAAACAATCGATCGAATATCACGATCAGTATTCGAAGAGCAACTCGACGCCGTACGGCTACGGCGCCAGCGACCTGAGTTATTACGGCGGATATAGCAATGTTGCCGGCTTCGGAAGTTTGTGGCAGCCGTTTTTTACCGGCGTGGGATGGAATCCGTTCATGGACGGCGCATGGTCTTGGTATCCGGGCATGGGATACATGTGGGCGTCGGCGTATCCGTGGGGCTGGATGCCTTACTACTACGGGAACTGGATATATGCGCCGGGATTTGGCTGGGGATGGCAGCCCGGAGGCTGGAATACCTGGCACGGTGGAATTCACTACGCAGGCGCAGTGGCCGAGGGTTTTCGCGCGCCTCTTGAACCGAGGGGCACGGTAAGCACGGTCGCAGTGGGCAAGGGTGGTCCGGTGCTGACGAATGCTTCTCCGATACGGACGGTGGTGAGTCGCGGGTCGGCTGGGATCGGAATTCCGCGAGGATCCTATGGGACCCTCAGCCATCTGAACGCGCAAGTTGCGAAGACGGGCTCGGTGGAATTGCATGCCGCCCCGCAGTTCGCGGCGAGTTCTCCGCGCGCGGGCGGGTCTGGTTACGGTGCGGCGCCAATCGCAGGCTCCAGTGTGGGCGGCCGCGTGGGTGGCACGTCTTCCGGACATGCTTCGGGTGGAGGCGGACACTCGGCACACTGAGAACCGGCCGAGTGGTCGAAAAGCAGATCGGGGCGGCGGCGAATTCTCAATGAGTGATAACGCCTGTTAGCGCCACTCGACATTAAGTTCCAAGTGCCCGCTTAGCTTGGAACTATGACTGGATGCCCTCATTGCGTTGGTTGCGATGTCGTGGGCTTGGTGGTCGCGATGCGAGTTTCCTTCCCGCTCACAAACACCTTCATGGAGTTCTCGCTCTCGCCCGACTCATCGGTGTATTCAAAGGAGTCCTTTGAAACAAACTTCATGGTGTACCGGGTGTGATAGACCTTTCCGGAAAAAGTGCTCTCGCCAAAAAAGGTCCACGTGTCGCCGCTGACCGTACCAGTCTTGTCTTCTACGCCTCCGGAACTGTCAACCGCGTGATATTGGTAAGTCTTGGCAGTCGGATCGTAGTAGAGGAAGGAAGTGTCGGTATATTTCTTTGCGCCCATGTGGAGTACTGTCGTGCAGATCACCGCAAATCCGCCGGACGCCCATCTGCAATCGTCGGTGCCGGTGTATTTCATCGCTGGCGAGTTCGGCCCCATTGCCCCGGCTTTCAGTTCGTCTTCGACCGTGAACCTGCCGACCATCACTGCGAGCTTCTCGACTTCTGGTCCTGGGCCAGGCTTCGGGGGCGTCGTCTGAGACTGATCGCGCGCGATTACGCTCGAAGCGCACGCCAGCACGAATAAGAGCAACCTTTTGGGACCACACATTGGATTCTCCCTTCAGAGGTGCCACGGATGCTAGCACAAAACACACGGGAATCACGAAATGCGAATAGCTGACGTTAAATCCCGATTACACTCATTGACCGCGCGGTCGAGGCTGCTAACAAACCACGACGCCGGCGTAGCCTACGACCGTGTCGCGATCTCCGAAAATGTCGCCCGAGGTTGCGTACTTCACGAGTTCGGCTGAAGTCGCGCCGAGTCTCGTGGCTGCCGTGAGCATGGTGACAGCGGGGCCGAAACCACACATGGTGATGTGCTGCCGGGTGACCACGTCATAGAGGCCGTGGGCGTCGAGGCGGAGAATTGGTTCGATCGCGCTATGGTCCTTCACGCGCGTGACGGCGTCCGATTCGTAATGATTCATGTCGCTGGAGGCGACGATCAGGATCGGCTGGTTTTGCGCGGCAATGACATCCGCAATCGCGTCCCCGAGTTGCTCGAGATGTTCGAACTGTCCGGTGCCGAGAGCGATAGGAACGAATTTGAGGTTGGGCCGGCACGTTTGAAGAAACGGTAACTCGACTTCAGCGGCATGTTCGGAGCGATGAGCGGTTGAATCTTCATTCAGCAGCGGGCAGCGCCGCTTGAGAGTTGCGGCGAACACGGTATCGATGGGAACTTGGCCCAGCGGAGTCTCCCACGAGCCTTCGCTCACGATCGCCAGCGGGCGGCCCATGCCGGTGTGGTTGGGGCACAGGATGACGCAGAGTTCAGGAATCTCCAAAGCTGCGAACACGGCGCCGGCCACGTGGCCGGAATAGACATAGCCCGCGTGTGGGGCGATGCAGCCCAGAGCGCGAAGCGGCGCCTGCGCTCCAGTCTGGGCGAGGTGGGTACGAACCTCTTCGAGCAGAGCTTCGGGATCGCGAGGATAGAATCGTCCCGCGACTGCCGAAGGACGAACGATTGTGGCGCTCATAGACACGTCACTGCGGCGCCCGCTGCCGGCCTACGCGTGCATCTTCGAAGCCAATAGAATATCTGCCAGCGTTTGCCACGTTGGTTCCTTTACGGGTGGCTGCCCGGTGTTTTGGTAGACGTTGTCCATCTCCCTTATCCAGCGCCCCATCGCGTCCAGGAATAGGACGAGGGTTGGATTTTCCCACCCGGCAGGATCGGCTTCAAGGTCAACCTTGAGCGCCGAGACGAAGTCCGCCAAGTCTGCTTTCGATCTTATCTTTTCGATCCGCTCGTGCAATTCCACTCGATCCCTCCAGCGCTGGGTCAGCGACTCAATGCTACGAGCCGTCGTGGTTTCCGCGCAAGGCCCGAAACAGCGCGGCGCTTTCTGCCAGACTCAAAGTCTCTGCGCGGGCGGCGGGTTTCACCCCGGCCTGCGCTAACGCCGCGCGCAGACGGGGCTCCGGATAATCGGCCTTGAGATTATTCCATAGCGTTTTGCGTTTCTGGCCGAAAGAGAGCTTGAGGAAGTCGATGAAGCCGCTCTTGCCGACGCCATCTTTGCCCAGGCTCTCAGGGGAAAGACCCAGTTCCTGCTGCCGCGGCGCCATGGTGAGGCGCAGCACGGTCGAGTGCACCTTGGGCGGCGGGGCAAAGGCGCCGGGGGGCAACGTGAACAGTTTTTCGACGCGAGCATAGAGTTGAGTCGTGGCGGAGAGCAGGCCATAGTCGCGGCTGCCGGGCTCGGCGGCAATGCGGTCTGCGACCTCCTTCTGCACCAGAATGACGACGGTCTCGAAATACTTGGAGTAATCGAAGAGCCGCAGCAGGATGTCGGAAGTGATGTAGTAAGGAAGGTTACCGATCACTTTCACAGGCTCGGGCTTCAGTTGGATGCCGGGCCGGCTCAGTCCGGGCTTGGGGCCGAACAGAGAATCGATATCGATGGAGAGAATATCAGCCTCGATGACTTCGACGTTGGGGAACATGCCGAAGCGAAGGCGAAGCTGTGCGGCCAGCACGCGGTCGAGTTCCACGGCGATCAGGCGGCGGACGCGTTTGGCCAGCAGGGAAGTGAGAACGCCGCGTCCAGGGCCGATTTCGAGCACGGTGTTTTGCGATGCGTCGCCCAGTGCATCGACAATCTGCAGGGCAAAACTATCGTTGGCGAGAAAGTGCTGTCCCAACTTGGGTTTGTGCTGCGGGCGGCGCGTGGAAACGACTTTCGGCACGTTGACCCTCTTTTCCTTGGGCTTATACTGGTGAGTCAGCCCGCGTGCATTTTGGCGCGGGCCGGTGGCTTCCGCACCACGTATTCCATCATAACGTGAGCCCAGGAAATGCGGGCTTTGCCGGGAGGGATTCATGCATATCGCATTCGCTGCATCCGAAGGTGTGCCATTTTCAAAGACCGGAGGTTTGGCGGACGTGGTGGGCGCGTTGCCGCGCGCCTTGGCCGCTCTAGGGCATCAGGTGAGCGTGTACTTGCCGCGTTACCGGCAGACCAAACTGGCCGATCCGGCGACCGTGGTGCGCAGCATCACGGTTCCTTTCGACGATAAATACCGCTTCGCTTCAGTGGTGAGCGGTGGAAGCCAGTCCGGCGTGCGCTTTTATTTTGTCGAGTATCCCGGATTCTTCGATCGCGACGCGCTTTACGGCACGCCGGCGGGGGATTATCCGGATAACGCGGAACGCTACGCGCTGTTCTCGCGGGCGGTGTTGGAGTCGTCGAAGATTCTCGGCGTCCCGCACATCTTTCATTGCCACGACTGGCAGTCGGCGCTCGTGCCCGTGTTGCTGCGCACCGTCTATGCGGAAGATCCGGCATTCCGCGACGTGGGCACCGTGTTTACCATCCACAACATGGGCTACCAGGGCCTTTTCCCACCGGAGACTTTGCCGCTGCTCATGCTGCCCTGGGATCTGTTCACCATGTCGAAGATGGAATTCTTCGGGCAGGTGAATTTTCTAAAAGGAGCGCTTACGTATTCCGACTACGTGACTACGGTGAGCCGGAGATACAGCCAGGAAATTCAGACCGCCGAATATGGTTTTGGACTGGAAGGCGTGCTGCACGACCGCGCCGCTACCGTCACTGGAATTTTGAACGGCGTGGATTACGACGAGTGGAGCCCGCAAGCCGATAAATTCACCGCGGCCAAGTATTCGCCTCAGGATCTTTCCGGCAAGGCGCAGTGCAAGCAGGATCTGCTGGCGGCGTTCGGCGTGAAGAACGCCGATCCGAAGCTGCCGGTGATCGGCATTGTGTCGCGCTTCGCCGCGCAGAAGGGTTTCGACCTGATCGCGCAAATCATGGACCGGCTGGCCCGCGAAGAGATGATCATGGTCGTTCTCGGCTCCGGCGACAAGGTGTATGAAGAAATGTTCGCCCGCCTCAACAAACAGTTCCCCAACAAGATTGCGCTGAAAGTCGCCTACGACAACGCCATCGCGCACAAGATAGAGGCCGGGGCTGACATGTTCCTGATGCCTTCAAGGTATGAGCCGTGCGGCCTGAACCAGATCTACAGCCTGAAATACGGCACGGTGCCGATCGTGCGCGCCACCGGCGGCCTCGACGATACGATCGAGCCTTGGGACGCGCGCTCCGGCAAAGGCACCGGCTTCAAGTTCACGGAATATAACGGCGAGTCGCTGCTGCTCACCATCAAACACGCGCTGACGGCGTTTCGCGACCAGACTTCCTGGCAGGTGCTCATGCGCAACGGCATGAACAAAGACTTTTCATGGAACGCTTCGGCGCGGGAGTATGGGAAGGTTTATGAGCGGGTGAAGCAGGCGCGGGGTGTGGCGGCGGCGATGGAGAAGGTGTTGGTGTAGCGCTTACTCGTCCTCGTTCACCTGTATCTTGTATGTTTGACCGCGCGGAACGAGGATCCACGTATTGTCGCTCTCGAAGGGCCCCACAACGAGTCGATAGGGCTTCGATCGTGGTGGACCGAAGCCTAGGCCCTGGTAACTCAGGTCAAGGCCCGGCTCGACAAATGCTGGAGATGCTGGCTTCGAGCCAAAAGGCCCATTAAACACCAAAAGCGTAAAATTCTTGGTTGATTTCGAGCGGTCTATCACCACAGCCGCAAAATCACTAACGCCGTGGCTGTTGAAATCACCGGTCGCGACATAAGGATGGTAATCGGGAACAGGCGTCCAGCTTCCTCCATACCCAGTTCTCATTTGCTGAATGTCTTCGGCGCAACGGCAGTCTGATGCTGTGGCGATACGGTAATTGGGATGTTCTCTCAACCAAGCTTCGAGAACCTTCTGTTCCGCCGCTGTAAGTGTGTGTCCACACCAAGCAGGCGAGACCAGAAACAGCCAAGTTGCCAGCAGAAGCAGCGGTTTGGAACGCATATCTCCCTCGATTTGGTTTAAGAAATCAGGCGCAAGGATGATTCTACGATTGCCCTTGAGCAAGTCCACATGCCGAAGGTCATTTACTGGTAGTCTCCCGCCTCGGAGACCGACTGCTAGAATTCCCTTATCATGGCCGCGCCGTCGCCAATCCCGGCGTTCTCCCGCACCATCTTCCACGTCGATATGGACGCCTTCTTCGTCTCCGTGGAAGAGTTATACGATCCCTCGCTCAAGGGCAAAGCCGTAGTCGTCGGCGGACAGCGCCATGAGCGTGGCGTGGTTTCAGCGGCATCGTATGAAGCTCGAAAGTTTGGGGTGCATTCGGCGCTGCCGCTGCGCACCGCGGCAAAGCTCTGCCCGCAGGCCATCTTTGTCGACGGCCACCCGGAGCGTTACCGCGAGTGCTCGGAAAAAGTCTACAAGGTGCTGACGGCATTCTCGCCGCAGGTGGAGATGGCCTCCATCGACGAAGCTTACCTCGATATGACGGGAACGGCTCGGCTGCACGGACCGCCGCTGAAAGCCGCGCACAAATTGCACCAGCGGATGAAGGAAGAAACGCAGTTGAACTGCTCGGTCGGCATTGGCTCGTCGCGCCTGATCGCGAAGGTTTCCTCCGCGCAAGCCAAGCCCAACGGCGTGCTGTGGATTGTCCCCGGAGAAGAATCGAAGTTCCTCGCGCCTCTGGATGTGCGGGAGATTCCTGGCGTAGGCAAGGTGATGGAGAGCCATCTGCACGCGCTGGGCATCAAGAAAGTGGGCGACCTGGCGCGCCTGGAAGAATCGGAACTTGAGGAGCGCTTTGGCAAGTGGGGGTTGGCCCTCGCGGGCAAAGCCCGTGGAGAAGATGCCGGCGGATGGTTCGACGCCGAAGTGGGCGCAGACACCGAAGCCAAATCCATCAGCCACGAGCATACGTATAACGAAGACACGGCCGATGCGAACCAGCTCGAAGCCACGCTGATGCGGCTCTCGGAGATGGTGGCGCGGCGCTTGCGGGAAGCGAAATTCCATGCCCGTACGATTCAACTCAAGCTGCGCTACAAAGACTTCACCACAATCACGCGGGCGCATTCCCTGCCGTCGGCGACGCAGCTCGACGGCGAAATCTTTGAGCAGGTGCGCGCATTGTTTCGCAAAAACTGGAAGAAAGGTGCGCAAGTTCGGCTGCTGGGGGTGCAGGCGTCGTCATTCGAGGCGCAAGCGGAGCAGATCGATTTGCTCGAAGACGGCAGGCAACAGCGCTGGAAAGACGCGCTGGCCGTGGCAGATCGCCTGCGCGACAAGTTTGGCGAATCCAGCGTGAAGCTGGCGGCAGGGATGAAGGGCGGCTTCCGCGAACGGACGCATGAAAATCCGGCGGGGCTGCCGGGAAAGGGCAAGACTCGAGACAAATAGCGAACGCGCGGTGCGCAGCCCAGGATGCAGCCCGGCAACCAGCAAGAAAACGCACGTCGGAAGGTCGCTCGAGAAGCGTTCACCAGGAGTTTTGATGGCCAAAGCCACAGTCTCATCCACACCCGACTTCCGGCAGGCGATGCTGGAAACCTATGCGGTTAACGAACGCATCAACCAGTTGCTCCTGAAGCATCTTGACCCCGCGGCGTGGCGAGCCAAGCCGCCGGGCCATAACCAGCGGACCATCGCGGCCATCTTCACGCATATGCACAATATCCGGCGCAAGTGGCTCCGCCTGACGGCTTCGCATCTCAAGTTGCCGGCGCAGCTCGACCGTACGCGCTGCACGCAGAAGCAGGCGCAGGCTGCTCTGGCCCACAGTGGCGCGCTCTGCCTGGAGATGCTGGGGGAAGCGCTGAATGGCGACGCCGGTCGAATCAAAACGTTTCGCCGGGATGCCTGGGCAAAAGCGTGGACTCCAGGCGTAGCCATGTTCACCTACATGGTTGCCCATGACATGCACCATCGTGGGCAAGTCTGCATGCTGGCGCACCAGCTTGGCTTCAGGCTTCCGGTCAAGGCGAATTATGGGATATGGCAGTGGGAGAAGCTGTGGAAAGAATGTGGCTTTGCAGGTCCGTGTTGAATAGCTTGCTGTGGCCGAGGAGCGCCCGGCTAACGCCTAACGCCTAACGACTGACAACGGTACACAAACGAAGGCCGGGTATCCCGGAAGGTGATTCCGGATCCCGGCCTGCGTCTTATTGCAACTCGAAGTAGAAGTTGTCTAATTGCCTGAAGGTGAGTTGGCAGCGGTGGTCGGCGCTGCGGTCGGCGCATTTGAGACGCCGTAGCGAGCCAGCCGCGGATAGAACGGCGTGACTTCGAACGGCATCTTATCGCGCGCCGAGGTGATGGCGACCGGGGCCGTCTTCACCATTTCTGCCCGGTCGTCCCAGGGGTTGATCTTGACGCGTCCACCCAGCGGCAGAGCCGCGACCTGATCCAGTTTCGTGTTGTCGAGCGCCGGACCTTGCGTGGACAACGCCGTCAGGCGGCTGAGGCTTCCATTCTGCGCCAGCGGATTGCCCAGATGCGTGGTCAACAGTGCGTTGAGTTGCGGAGTGCGCGCTTGCAGCGCCTTCAGGAACAATCCTACGCTATCGAGTTTCTGCGCGTAAGGAGAGTTCTTCAGCAGATCCACCGCTTTCTTATCGGCTGCGGCTTCTTCTTCGGGAATGTGCTTGAAGCCCAGATTGGCGTAGGTGGAATCGTCGGAAAACAGCATGCGGTCGTTGAAAGCGTACTTGCTGCCCAGATTGTGGCCAAGCACGATGTGCGCCAGTTCATGCGAGAGGACGGCCGCCAGGCTGGCTTCGTCGGGAAGCACGTCGATCAATCCGCGGCTGATCACGATGGTGTTGCCTACGCTGAAGGTTTCGAGCGGCGCCGTGAGCAGCACACGCGTACGAACCGGACGCGGCAAGTCGATGTTGTTGGTGACTTCCAGGTTATTGACCACGGTCTGGAGAATGCGGTCCACGTCGCCTTCGGGCGCGAGCAATCCCGCGCTGGTGAGGCGCTCGATGACGTTGTCTTCCGCTTGTTGCTGCCACACGCGCTCGGCTTGCAATGGAGACGCATCCTGCGCGGTCGCGCTCTCATCCTTGACGCTGTCCACGCGAATCTGCGTGAGTTCGTCGTCCTTGCCTTCTTTTTTCAGGTCGTAGCCCCAGATGCGGGTTTGCGCCTTGAACGCCATCTTGTTCTTCACACCCGCGCTGAAGTCGCCTTCTTCGCTGTAAATGTAAGCCGGCACCCAGTAGCCCGGAATCAGGTTCAAGCGCCAGCTATCCATGTGGAAGAAAAACGAATTCTTCGGAGCCGGAGCGTAGGTGCCGTTGAGGCGGACAATGTTGTAGTCCTCGTCTTCCACCCAGACCCGTCCCAAGAACCGTCCCTTGCCGGAATTCTTCTTGGGCGTGACGTCGAATACCAGGCAGCGGATGTCGCCGAGAAATTCGCGGCGGATGTAATGAAAGTCATAGTGCGAGCGGTCAAAATCGGTGCGGTCGGCGTAGACCATCCAGGAAAAACCCATGGGTTGGTACTGCACCTTGAAGAGTTTGTTGAAGCCGCCCATCAGGCGGGTCTCCATGCCCTTATCTTGTTCTTTCAGATAGTCCTTGCGGTCGACCGTCTCGCCCATATCCATGCGTCCTAAAAAGTAATGGTCTTCGCTGGGCACGGGGCCGAGTTGCGGATCGGCGCTCAGATTTTGCAGATAGGTCTCGACCACCGGTGTGCGCGTGGCGAGCGCCTTCATGAGCCCGTGTTCCCGCTCGATGAAGCGATCCACTACCTGGTCCATCGTGGTGGGCTGAGGCAGCGCCGAGGGCGTTGGCGCCGGAGCCGTTGCCTGCTGCGACTGCACCTGAGACGATTGCGACGGAGCCGCCTGCGTGGCCGCCGTAGGGCTCGGTTGTGCGGGGCTTTGCGAATCCGCCGGCTGCTGCGCGGCGGCGCTCACCGAGACCAGCAGTGCGGCTGTGAACATCCATTTCGAAGTGCGCATGACTCTTCTCTCCAGTAAAACCAGTTCTCAGTACCTAGTTCTCAGCTCCCCCAGCCGCGTCTAATTCAACTGGGTACTAGGTACTGGGAACCAGGTACTTTCTTTAGTACGCCAACTGAAAGACCACGTGCACCACCGCCATCGAATCGGCGGGCTGTCCATTGCGCAGCGCGGGCTTGAACCGCATCTTGTTGGCAGCCGCGATGGCTGCATCATCCAGGCCGTGACCCAGGCCGCGGACCACGCGATTCACATGCAGCGTCCCATTGGCGCCAAAGATCACTTCCAGCAATACTTCGCCTTCCAGCTTCAGACCGCGGGCCTCGTCGGTGTAAACCGGCTGCGGCTTGAATGTGATCTCCACAGAAGTGGCTTCAGGCCCGGCATCCTGAGCGATCTTGGGTCCGCCGTGAACCACTTGCTCCGCTCCGAATCCGCCGGTCGAAACTCCCGCTCCGCCGCTGCGGCCGTCGCCTTTGCCCCCGGTGGCGATGCCGCTGCCGAAGTCGGCGCTGGCTACCGTGCCTTTGATTCCTTTCGCTCCGCCCGATCCGTTGCCTTGTCCGGGTCCGGCCGGCATGTCGAACGAACCGGCCTGCGCTGCATACAGCTTGGCGCCCTGCTTGCCTGTGCCCTGCAGGCCATTCGGATCGCCAAAGCCTCCGGTCTGCACCTTCTGCACGGCCGTGTTCAGGGTGGGCGCGACCGAGCTGCCGGCGAAATCTCCCGTATGCAAAAGCTGTGGGCGCGCCCCGCCGGCGGTCATCTTGAGCTGCGGAGCGGCGAAGGTATTCATCACTACCTTGGGCGCTTCCACCGGCTCGGGAGTCGGCGCACGACGTACTTCATGCGGCACGATCAATTTCGGGCGGTCGAACACCGGCGCGGGCGGAAGCAGCTTTGCCTTCAGTGCCGGTTGCACTTTGATGGGCGCGGGCTCCGGCCTCAGGGCCGGAAGTGGAATGAGCTCGGTGACGCGATACTGCTTGAGTTGCAGCCTGTCAGGAAACAACAGCCCCAAGTTAATCAGGAGCAGACAAACCAGCACGAGGAACGCGTAGCTGGCAGCCAGCGCCCGCCTGTCGATCTTGCGTTCCGGCAGAATCCCGAGCTGAAAATTGCCTTGAGGCGTAGCCATGCGTTAATTCCAACGGGATCCGGGCCGAGCGAGTGGACCGGGATTGGAGTCTTCACATTAAGAGAGAAAGGACAAGGGGTAAACGTGTCCACGGCTCTTGACCAAAGGTAACCGGTAAAGGCCCTTTTGGGACGAGCCCAAAATGGGCGCGGGACGCACGAGAGCCCCACTCCTGCCTTCCACAGTTCCACGGATCGCTACGAAAGAGGCAGCTCTGTTGTTGACGCCGGGATTTGCGGACAGTTAAATAGGGAGCGGCGGGACAGGTTCTTGCCTCTCTCGCGGAAGCGGAGCTTGGCTATGCGGGCAGACGCGACGATGTTGACAGCGATTCTTCTGTCGGCCGCTTTGATGTGCGGGTGCGGCGGAGGTAGCGGTGGAAACGGCGGAGGCGGGGGCGGCGGAGGCGGTGGGACTCAGACTGCGGCGCCTACTATCTCCACCAGCACGGGTGGACTGACGGGCGCACAGAATGGCGCCATGATCGTAAACCTGGCCTCGGCAACCGCGGGCGCAGCCATCTACTACACCGTCGATGGGAGCACGCCTACTGCATCTTCTCAGCAGTACCAGGCCCCTTTTCTGCTGGCGTCGAGCCTTACCGTCGAGGCGATTGCCGTATTCGCGGGAGAAACCAGCTCCGTCACCAGCCAGAGCTTCACGCTCAACATCCCGGCGGGGACGCTGGTCTGGAGCGACGAGTTCACCAGTTCGACCAACGTCCCGGCGCAGCCCAATCCGCAAATCTGGACTTACGACACGGGCAACAGTGGCTTTGGCAATCAGGAACTGGAGACCTACTGTGCGTGGGGTTCGTCCACATCGCCCTGCAGCACCACCAGCCCCAGCGAATACGTGGCCGCGTATCCGGGAACGGACGGCGTTCTGTATATCGTGGCGCAAAATCCGTCAGCGAACGTGTACACTTCGGCGCGGCTGAAGACGCAAGGCCTGTTCAGCTTTCAGTACGGCCGGATTGAGTTTCGCGCTCAGCTGCCGGAAGCGCAGGGCTTTTGGCCTGCGGACTGGCTGCTGGGCAACAACATCGCCACCATAAACTGGCCGGCCTGCGGCGAACAGGACGTGCTCGAGCGCGTCAATGCGGCGGCCACGCCAGATTGGAACGAGGGCTCCATTCACGGGACGGGCTTCACCGGAGGGACGGGACTGGGCACCAACTACTACTTTCCCAACGGGGAAACGGCGGGAGGCGAATTTCATGCCTACGGCATGATCTGGTCGCCCGGCAGCGTCGCGTATTACGTCGATGACCCCACCCAGCCCTACGTTACCTTCACACCTGCGAGCCTGACTCCGTTGAATGACGGCGCGGTTTGGCCATTCGATGCGGGGCAGGGCAATTTCATTATTTTGAACCTGGCGATCGGCGGCGATTATCCGGGACCGCCCAATTCATCCACTCCGTTCCCGTCTGAGATGCTGCTTGATTATGTGCGGGTCTATACGAACCTAGCCGCCTATCCAAAACCGGGCTTGAATGGGCCACCCTCCTCAATGCGGCGTCAGGCGATTCCCTGAACCCATTGGCTTCGCCAGGCCGGCGCCTCGAAGGGGTCCGCGAAATACTGTGTCTCGTGCACAACTTTACCGTTGCGGAACTCCATAATGCTCACCGTGTACGCCGGTCGCCCCTGGTAGGTGATTGTGTATTCCGTGATCCAGAGATCACCTTTCCCGAGAATTCGCCTAACGTTGAAGCCGGACGGCTTGCCGGGATGATGACTCCGCAAGGCCTGCAAATCCCTTCGCCCGAGAATTCGCTCGCCTGACTGCGGATAGTCACAAATGGCGTCGTCCTCGTAAATATCGTGTTCCGCGTTTGCGTCGCCGGTTGCCGAGGCGTGCCAGTGCGCATTCAGTGCTTCACGTATTTGTTCGTCTTCCATGGGCTGCTCCAGCCGTCGCCGTGGCTTAATTTGAAACCCCAGCAGCCACTTATCGCGGGCGGCGTGGTGGCTGAGGTGGTTGCTGCGCGCGACGCATGGGACTATTCGGGTTGAGCGGACTCATGGGATTGGCGGGGTTCAACATGCTATTCGGGTTCGCGGGATTGTTGGGATTACGCAGACTCGCTGGATTCAGGGGATTATTAGGATTGAGCAGACTATTCGGATTGGCAGGATTGTTGGGATTACGAAAACTCGCTGGGTTCATGGGGTTATTGGGATTGAGCAGACTATTAGGATTGGCGGGATTGTTGGGATTCCGCAGGCTCGCTGGATTCAGAGGGTTATTAGGATCGAGCCACCTGTTGGAATTGTTCGGGCTGTTTGGATTCCGCAGGTTCGATGTGCTCCGTCTCCGGTTCCGGCCGCTCCTGAATAGGGCGGTCACGAGAAGCAGCACGACGAATATTCCTGCTACTGCGACGATCCTAGCCATACGTCCCCCGGAAATGGCAGGTTGCCAACCGCGATGATTCTACACCACAGGTGCGGATTGGATTAGGAATCTGCTTTACCCGTCAGGCTTCGTCGAAAACCGGGGGCTGGCTGCCCCCGATCCCGCAAGCCTGGTTCTCTACGGGCGGTGCCAAGCCAGTTCGAGACCTCATGCGCGATCTCGAAAGGGTGAATCGCGCCGAACCTTGAGCGAAGAGCGAAGAACGAAGAGCGAACCGTTTTCTCCATTCGAATCGAAACTTATGTATAATCCGCCGGTGCAAGCAATACCCTGGAGCACAATTGCGCTCGGCTCGCTGTTGCTCATCTCGGCCCGCTCAATAGGAGGACAGGAAGTGAAATCTCCGCAACCTGAAAAGTCGAAGCCGCCTGTCAAAACGGAGCAGCGCGGGCGCATCCTTGGAATCGGCGGTGTCTTCTTCAAATCCGCGAATCGCGATCAGATGCGCGAATGGTATGCGAAGCATCTTGGACTCACTGACACTGGCTCAGGCGCGATGCTTCCGTGGCGCGAACATGACGACCCGCAAAAGGAACACGTTACAGTTTGGACTGTTTTTCCCGCCTCCACTAAGTATCTCGATCCCAGCCCCGCACCTTTCATGATCAACTACATCGTGGACGACATGGATGCTTTGCTCGACCGCTTAAAACAAGAGGGAGTAAAGATTGACGCCAAACGAATGGATGAATCCTACGGTCGTTTTGCCTGGATCTATGACTCGGATGGGAACAAGATTGAACTCTGGCAGCCGCTGCCCGCAAACCCCTAGGAAGTTCTGATTAACCCAAAGTTGTCATTTCGAGCGGAGCGGGATTGCCCGTCTTTACGGGCAATCCCGCGGAGTCGAGAAACCTGCTTTGCGCGGCCTGTAGACTTAATCGGAGTTTCGCCAAAGTCCTGCCGAACCGGCTGTGATTTTGATCCGCAATTTGTAAAGGAGTGCAAATGAACTATTCACGTCTCGCGCTGGCGGCGCTTGGTGGCACCGTCGCGGCTTTTGCATTTGGTTTCTTACTGCTTTGGCTGGTGCCGGCTCTTGTCGATGAATCCCGCAAATACCCGGCCGTATTCCGACCTAAGGAAAAAATCATGGCTGTTATGCCAATTGGAATGGCCGCAACTCTGATAGCGATCCTGGTCGTCGCCATAATTTTCGCAATGATACATCCGGGCGGATCGGGCGCTATGGAAGGTGCGCGCTTCGGCCTTCTCATTGGCATTTTCGTGGTTTGCGCATTTGTGCTGCACAACTACGTGAACCTGAACATCGGGCTGAAACTCGCTCTGGGACAGGCTGTGGCTTACTTCGTCCAGTGGACGATCGTCGGCATAGTCATCGGCCTTATTTACAAACCTCTCGCTACACCATAATCGTGAATATATCTGTTGTTGTTCTGCGTCGTGTGTCGGTGACGCCAGCGAGATCAAATGCCTGGGCCAGCTCCCTATTTCGTCAGGTGGATTTACCGTCGGCGAGGGAGTCCCTTTGCCGAGGCCTCGGATCCAGATGGTTCACGAAACGGTTCCACAGCAATGCGCTCGTAACTCACTTCCAGTACGGTCAAGTATTCTGTCCCGCCCGGCAGTTGAAGGACTACGCTGTCACCTGCTGCCGACTTCATCAACGCGCGCCCCAGAGGTGACACCCAACTGATGTGGTTGCGGTTGAGATCGATTTCGTCGGTGCCCACGATGCTCACCACTCGCTCCACTCCCGCGGCATTGGCATAGCGCACGGTCGCTCCGAAGAATGCCCTGGTCTTTTCCTTTGAATTGGCCTGCCCCGCTCTGGGAGCTTCCGGGTCCACCACTTCCGCGGCTTCGATTCGCTTCGTGAGAAAGCGAATCCGCCCATCGATCTGCCGCAGCCGCCGCTTGCCGTACTGATAGTCGGCGTTCTCACTGCGATCGCCGTTGCCGGCAGCCCACGCCACCACCTCCGTTACGGCCGGACGCTCCCTGGTGAGCAGAAACCGGTGCTCATCTTTGAGGCGCTCCAGCCCGCTCGGCGTGATGTAGTTCTTGACCGCCGTCGCGGGCTCGTCCGGTTTTGGTTTTCTCGTAAACCCTTTTCGCATCTCGTAGTCTTTCCTGGGAAAATCCACCGAAAACAACCCTAAAATCGCCCCACCCTTCAAGTAGGTAATCATTCCAACTCCACCTGGGCCTGGGCCAGTTGCTGTGCCTTCGCCTTCTGGCCGGCATCGAGCAGTTCGCGAATCATCGGGTGCAGTTTCCTGCCCTCAAGCCGATCCTCAATGTCCACAAGCCGACCCACCATTTTCTCGAGCGCGCGACGGACAGCTGCGGCTTCGTCGTTTTTCTCAACGAGACCAATAAGGTTCGCGGCAATATCCATCACGTCCCAGCGATTGTGAGAGACGCCTACTTCCAGAGCAGTAGATATGGCTAGCGCCTTGACTTCATTGTTGTGACTCGCTCTCGCAAAGCGCATGCATGCGTTACCGATTTTATCCGTATATCCAAACGGCCACCCCTGACCTTGCGAAATCTCACAGAACCGTTGAAATAGGAGCAGGCCAGTTCCCGAGTCGAGTGCAAAAAGTTTTGCGATGGCGTCCTCTGGTAACTGAACGGCTATGTCGTGCAGAACGGTCGCGTCTGCCTGACATTGCTGTATTAATCGAACTAATTGATGGAGTTGCTCATCTGTAGCTTGTTGTGCCGCGACAATAGCTCCCGCCAACGTCTTCAAATTATCTGCTGCATCCGTCTGTGTTTGCCCCGAAGCTATTAGCGTGAATGTATCCCGCAATAAACCTCCGTTTTCGAAGCGATGGTTGGCACGGGGTTGCGTGCATTTCTCAATAATGAGTGCGATGCCTGGAGGTAGATTGTCCAAGCCGTGTAGGGCAACAGGAACGTTGCCCGTATACATTTCAAACAGAATTTGGCCGAGTGAAAAGACGTCACTCTTCGGGCTCGCCCTTTTGGCATCCTGCATCTGTTCGGGGGCCATGTAATCAAAAGTGCCCATGCCTCTGCCTGTGAATGTGAGCCGAGTTGTTTCGCGGTCCAGTTCCAATCCCAACCCGAAATCAGAAATGACGACATCATCATCGGAATTCAGCAAGATGTTCTCGGGTTTCAAATCGCGATGAACGATGCCTTGACTATGCGCGTATTCAACTCCTTCCAGAATTGCAGCGAATATGCGGTTGACCCGCTGCGGGTCGGTTTTGACGGCATCGATGAGGTCGCGAAGCGAACGTGAATAGCACGGCATGACATACCAGAGTGGTGGCTCCGAAAGGTGGTGCGCTACGACTTTTATGATTCGAGGATGATCCAGAGCAGAAAGCATCCTTACTTCTCGTTGGAAGCGCCTGACTATCTCGGGTGTGTCGTCCTGAAGGATCTTCTTTGCAAAGACTCGACCGTCTTCGGCTCTTGCACATTCGCAAACCTTGCCGAAACCGCCTTGTCCCAATTCCCTGCCATCGACGTACTGCGACATGCTTCAGTCTCCTGTGATTCTAATACCCTGAATAATCCACACCCCGGTCGCAGGCTACTCCTCCGCGAACTGGATAGCCTCTTTGGGATTGCTTATCGCGGACACCACGTTTTCCGCCACTTTTGCGATGAGCTTGTCTCCCCAGA
>Ga0302183_10000326_pt1 | contig 22576 bp, 19 predicted proteins | sample I_Palsa_N3_2_FD_200232 | JGI IMG/M metagenome (GOLD analysis project Ga0302183, IMG submission 200232) | Peat permafrost microbial communities from Stordalen Mire near Abisko, Sweden - I_Palsa_N3_2 | ecosystem: Environmental > Terrestrial > Soil > Palsa > Peat permafrost | place: Sweden...
GAGCAGTTTCCTGCGACTCCTGCCCAAGGCTGAGTTGCATCTGCATCTCGAAGGCGCAATCGAGCCGGCCACGCTGTTCGAGATTCGCCAGCGCCGCGGCGAACGTCCCACCCAGGCCGAGGTCGAAGCGCTCTACCGCTACCAAGATTTTCAGGGATTTCTTCTCTCATTCAAGAACATTACCGAGCACCTGCGCACGCCAGAAGATTACGAACTCGTCACCTACCGCCTGATGCAGCGACTCAAAGAAGAAAATGTGCTGCACGCCGAGGTCTACGTCTCGGTCGGAGTCTGCCTCTGGCGCAAGCAGGATTTCGCCGCCATCTTTGAAGGACTGGATCGCGGACGCGCCCGAGGCGCTCGCGACTTCGGCATTTCGTTGCTTTGGATCTTCGACGCGGTTCGCCAATTAGGTGCGGAAGCAGCGCAGAAAGTTTTCGAGCTTGCTGTCCGCTATCATGATCGCGAAGTCGTCGGCATCGGCATCGGAGGCGACGAACAGAAAGCGCCGCCCGAACTTTTCCGCGACGCTTACGCCTGGTCCGCCGATCACGGCATGCGGCTGACCGCCCACGCTGGCGAAACCGGTCCGCCTGAATCCGTCTGGGGAGCGCTCAATCTTCGAGTCGAACGCGTCGGCCACGGCCTGACCGCCTTCCACGATCCCGATCTGGTCGAAGAACTCGCGCAGCGTCAGGTTCCGGTCGAAATTTGTCTCACTAGCAACTTCCGCACCGGCCTCTGCCCCAACCTCAACGATCATCCCGTTAAAAACTATTTCGACCACGGAATAATGATCACACTTAACACCGACGATCCGGCTATGTTCGGAACCACGCTAGCGCGCGAGTACCAGTTAGCCCAGCAGACTTTCGGATTCACCGACGAGCACCTGCGTGAACTAGCCCGCAACTCCTTCGAAGCATCATTCCTGCCAGCAGAGAAAAAGCTGGAATTCCTAAACCTGTTCGATGCCGCCGCCGCAAGGTAATTTTAAAATCCCCCTGCTTGCGTCTGACAATCACGTCACGTCGCGTTTTCCGCAAACGTCCCGAGATCAGGTATAAACCTTACTCTGCGCTACGCTTTGCCGTCCTTTCCCAGCCTGGAATTCCATTTTCGTAACAGATTTCAAAAAGTCTAGATAACCTGCCCGCTTGTGAGTTACTATGCCTCCCATTCTGGCCTGTAGTACGGCTTGACAGCCGAAACAAACGTTAATCAAAGAAAGAGGGTAAGAAAATGAGAAGAAATACCTCCCCACTGCTCACGCAGACCGCGTTCGTCTGCGTGATCGTGTTTTTGTTGTTTACCATCCCAGGACAGGCCCAACCGCAGCCCCTATTGACGCGTCATGTGCGCGACGCAGTTACCAACGGACAGGCGCAGCTCATTGGGAAACTCCCGGCAACCCAAACCCTGCGCTTCGATATAGTTCTACCGCTGAGTGATCGCGCAGGATTGCAGAATTTCGTGCAGGAAGTTCAGGATCCTACAAGCCCCTTCTATCACAAGTTCCTTACCCCGCAGGAATTCACAGCGAGGTTTGGCCCCAGCCAGCAAGATTGGGACGCCTTGGTTGCTTTCGCCAAAGCCAGCGGCTTTGAAATCGTCGGCGGAGACATCAAAGGCAGAGATTTAAGACTGACCGGCACCGTGGCGAACGTTGAGAAGGCCTTCCATGTAAGCATGGGCCTTTATCAAGACCTCACGGAAAGCCGCACCTTCTTCGCGATTGACCGCGAGCCCACCGTGGATCTTCCCTTCCAGCTTTGGCACATCACCGGGTTGGACAATGATTCCAAGCCGCATCCTCTTTACGTAAAGAAGAGCGACTACGCCAAAGCGCATGGACTCGATCCCGACAAGGTCGTGTCTCATGCCACGACCGGCTCCGGCCCCTCGGCCTCTTTCTTAGGCAGCGACATGCGCGCGGCCTACTACGAAGGAACGGCGCTCACCGGCACTGGCCAGATGATCGGCCTGTTCGAATTTCTGGGCACCGATTTGGCCGACTTGAACACGTATTACAGCAACGTAGGTCAAACTAAACCTTACACTCCAACTCTCATCTCAACCGGCGGATATAGCACGAGCTGCACCGAGAGCGGCGGATGCGATGACACCGAGCAGACCCTCGACATGACGCAGGCGATGGGCATGGCCCCAGGCACCACGATGCTCTATATGTACGTTTGCGGTAATGCATCGACGATCAGCGACACGGACTGCATCAGCGCGATGGTTTCGGATACGGATGCTCCCTTGTCAAAGCAGATCAGCTGCTCGTGGGGCTGGACACCTGCCGACCCCAGCACTCTGGACCCATACTTTGAGCAGATGGCGTCGCAAGGCCAGAACTTCTTCGCCGCGTCTGGCGACAGTTCGGCCTGGTCTTCGTCGAATGAAGCCTGGCCGGCGGACGATGCGAATATCGTCTCGGTCGGCGGCACAGACTTAACCACCACCAAGGCAGCTGGCCCCTGGGCATCGGAAACCGCCTGGGCAGACAGCGGCGGCGGAGTTTCCCCAGACAGTATCGCAATCCCCTCGTGGCAAACGCCCGTGGATGGGTGCTCCGGTTGTTCGAAGACCCTCCGAAACGGCCCGGACGTTTCCGCCAACGCGAACTTCACCTTCTACGTTTGCGCTGACCAAACCACTTGCACGGCGAACGAGTACGGCGGGACCAGCTTTGCGGCGCCCATGTGGGCCGGCTACCTTGCTCTGGCGAATCAACAGGCTGCATCCAACGGCGAGTCGATCGGATTCATCAATCCGATCATTTACCCGGCCGCTGAAGGATCCGGCTATGGCACCGACTTCCACGACATAACCAGCGGAAGCTGCGGCAAGTATTCGGCAGCCACGGGCTTCGATCTCTGCACCGGCTGGGGCAGTCCGAATACGACCGGGATCATCAACCTGTTGGCTGGCTCTGCGACGCCGAGCTTCACGCTCTCCGATTCGCCGAGCAGTCTGACGATTACGCAAGGCAGCAGCGGCACCAGCACCATCACGGTGCACGACGTGAACGGATTCAGCGGCAGCGTAACGCTGGCTGCATCCGGTCTGCCGAGCGGTGTAACTGCAGCGTTTGGCACCAACCCCACAACAGGGACGAGCGTTCTAACCCTGACGGCGAGCGCCACAGCCACCACTGGAACGTCCACAGTCACGATTACCGGAACCTCCGGCAGCCTGACCGCAACCACAACGCTGGCTCTCACGGTCAATTCTTCGGCGACGCCGAACTTCAGCGTAAGCGCCTCGCCCACGTCAGTGACCGTAACTCAGGGCACGAGCGGAACCAGCACCATCACCGTCACAAGCACGGGTGGTTTCAATTCCGCAACCACCTTGAGCGCATCCGGCCTGCCTTCGGGCGTGACTGCGGCGTTCTCTACAAACCCTGTGACTCCTCCGGCGAACGGCAGCGCGACGTCAACTCTGACGCTGACCGCATCCGCAAGCGCAACGGTTGGCACGGCGACGGTGACAATCACCGGAACCTCAGGCTCAACCAGTCACAGCACCACAATCACTCTGACGGTGAATGCTTCTTCGGGAACGAAGAACTTCACGATGTCACTGGTGCCTTCTTCTTTCACTATCGATGACAGCGGCAGCAAATCCACCACTCTCACTGTCGCCAGCGTGAATGGATTTAATTCTGCAGTCACGTTGAGCGTGAACGAGTTCCCCAGCGGCGTATCGGCGACGGCCTCGGCCAACCCCGTGACGCCTCCGGCCAACGGCAGCGTAAACGTAACCATCACGTGGAGCGCTACCAGACGCGCGCCGACCGGAACCACAACCATCGAGCTGATCGGAACTTCCGGATCTCTCACTAACGAGATACCCGTCACCATAACAGTGGCACCTTGAAGAGCTGAGTAGTTTGGTGAAGCAATCGAGCCGGTCCGAAAGGGCCGGCTTGATTTTCTTGTGGAGCAGTTTTTCGTGGCGCCGCCGTCTCGGCGGCTCTTCTCTATCCCCGCCAGATCTATCCCTTCCAGGCTCCGAGCAGTCGGCGTACGTCGACTAACTGACCGAGATGGTAGGCGTTGTGATCGGCGAGTAGCAAAGCCTCGCGCAGAATGGTCTGGCCATCGCCCCATGGAATGCGCGCGTACAGATCATTCTTTGGATTCGCAACCAGATCCTGCATAGCTTTCAGGTCCTTGCGGAATTGTTGAATGCTCTTGTTCCACGCAGCGGCACCCGGCGGAGCTTGCTTCTGCGGCCAGTATCCCTCAGGCCATTTGGGAGACGTGTACTTTGCGTTGCGGCTGAATTCAAGAATGTCCCACTGCGCCAAGCGAAGGTGTTCAAGCAGCATCCATGCGGTGTGCGGGAGCCCGTTCGGCTTTGCGCCCCGCAATTCTTCTGGCATGTTCTTCACGACGTCATCAAACCTGGCGTGAGCACCCCCGCCATTGAGAAGGTAGAGCACGTGTTCGCGAAGTTGTTTGCTGTTTGGATCTTTGATTTTCGTTGCGCCTTTCGTCATTGCGATTTCCCTTCTTGCTCAGCTTCTTTCGTCTCAGTTGGGAACTCCATAATTCCCTCCCGAACCTTTGCCTGTTCGAGTAAATCCTCTTCCGGCCTTTCGCCTCTCAGAACACGCGCAATCCCACGCACGATGCGGCGCATCGGAAGCACACCTTTGTCATCCTCGAGGAATATTTCGCCCGTGCGCCGGCCGCGATAGTACCAGCGCCTGAGAATTGCCAGGTGCTCCATGGTTTCGAGCGCGGGACAGGCTTTCGCTGGGGGGAACGAATCGAGAACGGCCAGCACACGCGATTCCATGGATTGTGATTTCATGTGCTCGGCAGGTTGGATGCAAAACGCAACCGGTCCGAAAATCGCCCCGCTGTCGATGCGGAAGAAAGTGACAGAGTCCGGAAGATGGCTGGGTTGAATGATGAGCGCCGAAAGGCGATCGAGGCGACGGACGATTTCCGGAAACTGGCCCAGGATTGGCTTCAGTTTTTCCAGGCGAACGTGAATCGCGGCAGCGTCTTCGAATGCAAGACTGGCCGAGGCGGCGTCCCGTTGTGCGGAAAATTCGCGAGAAAGAGATTCGCCCCCCGAATCGAAGTACGCCTGCACACGGTTTACTTCGGCAGAATATTCATCGTCTTTGCAGCCCTTGAAACAAGGCGCAAGGCACATCTTCATCTCGGAGTATATGCAGCCGGGGAACTGCGGGTCGGGATGCAAGTCGTCGACACAGCGGCGTATTTTGAAGAAGTCGAGCGAATCGTTCATGAACTTCTCGGCGGCAGTGCGCGACTGGAATGGCCCGTAGTAAAGGTTGTGGCCCTTAAGGCGCCCCACTCGCGTGGTGATGGAAGCACGGGGAAATTGGTTTTCGAGATGCAGCTTGATCAGCGGCGCGAAGCGAAAGCGCATGCGATTGCCGTAGGTCTTGGGAAACGTTTCGCGCAAAACCTTATAGAGCAGGAAGCCGGATTCGAAGTCGGAACCGGTCGGCGCGTACTCGATCGAGCGGACGCGATCGCGCAGATTCAGTTTCTTAGTACGTTCTTCGACCGGCCCCAACAAGCGTTGCAGACGGCGGCGAAGGTTGGCAGTCTTGCTGACGTAAGGCTCGGCTTGCGCGTCCTCTCCGCGAAGCAGAAATACCGCCGGAGCCGCAGGGATGGCGGCGAAGATTTCCGCATCGCGTTCAGCAGCGAATTCTACCCGCTCGGTCAGCACAAAGCCATTTTAGTGCGGATTTAGCAAGGAGAACTTGTTTTGCCACGGATTAACACAGATTCTCACGGATAAATCAGATCCTAGGAGAAACATTCGAGCAGGGAGTCCTCTTGACCTGTGAAAATTCGTGCAGATCCGTGGCCATGGTCTTGGATCGTCTGACCGGGCAGGCAAACTCACAACCCTCCATGGAAGCGCCCGAACGAGTGTGCAAGCATGAACGACATGATCAGAATGCCCGCACCGAGGATGAGCACATGCCGGGTCTCGCGCAGATTGAAGTTGCCGACTCGACAGACGAGCAGGTAGCCGATGGCAAGGTTGAACAGGCCCCATGCGACATTCACCATCGCTGAGGACAAACCTTCCCCGGGCGGCGATGCGAAGGGACTCTGGAAGGCGTGACCGGAAATTCCATTGCCGAGATGGGGTAAGGCGTTCGCCAGAAAAGCTCCGCCGAAGAAGTACGCGACATAGTGGTACCAGCGCATGATTGATCCCTTCTAGTAAGAAAAGCAGATAGTAGCAGGCGCTCAAGATTCCTTGCCAGCAAACACGCGATGGCAGCTCACCGGAAGCTGGCGCTGCGGAACTTCTGGCGGAAGTCTTCACCCTCCATCTTGATAACCCGGCACATTTCGTGCAGGCGCGAGCGCATGCGTTCCCCGATGCGGTCGCCGAGGGTTTCTGCACGCGTGGCAGCTCGGACGGCAGAACCGGAACCATTGGCGCCGGCTGCAGGCTGATCTTCAAAGTTCGTTGTAATGATTGTGGTGCGGTTATTGTTGTAGCGGGTATTGAGGATCAGACTCACCGTGTCCCAAACCCATTCCGTAGGTTTCACCGCGCCCAATTCGTCGAGAACCAGAACATCGGTTTCAAAGACCGGACGAAGAACATCCAGTTCGGTGGTTTGAACTGCGGCATTATATGAATTTTGAATCTCTTTCAAGAGCTCGCGATAATCGTAGAACAAGCAGGCAATGCCTTTGTTGAGAATCAACTCCTTGATGATCGCAACTGCCAGGTGAGTCTTCCCCGTGCCGATCTTGCCGATAACCAGAAGGCCTGTCCCGGCGCGAGGATCGTACTCCTGCGCGAATTTCGCGGCCGAGACATAGGCAAAGGCCAACGAGGGGTGCGCTCCGGGAAAATCCGTCGTGTAGCTGGCGAGTTCACAATGCTCATATCTCTTTGGAATTCTCGCAGCTGATAGCAGGGTTCCGGCTCGCGCTCGCAACTGGCAATCGCAACGGGTGACTCGGCGGTCTTTATTGGAACTCGCATTCGTACTCGTATTCGTATTCTTGTGCGAGCCGGGATTGGCGGGAAGCGTCTTCCATCCTGTCCCTTCGCATAGCGGACAAACTTCTGCTGCTGTCTTGATCAACTTCAACCTTCTTCTTTGATCCTTGAGAGTGTCTTATCTGACTTTGCACCAGCACGCCAGCTTCCTGCAAGTGCGAAACGAGGGCGGCCTGTGCACAAGCTGTGAAGGCGTCACCGGTGCTGTGGAGAAAGGAGGAAAAACACTGGTCAGTGGTCAGTGACAGTCAGTGGCTGGTGGTCAGCGAAGAACATACTTCGCCCGCAGCCGGCGTCTCCAGCCGCATTCCGGTAGGGGGGAGTGCAAAACAGGCTTCCGGCGCGGATTTTCACAGTTGACATTCTCCGCAGAGAGAGGAGAATACGTCCCGTCAGGTTTCCCAACTCAGCCGCGAGCTTTTGTTATCCCAGTGCGGCTGTGTATGCAAGTGAAAGAGACCTGCGAGGAGAGACAAATGAATAAAGCCGATCTAGTCGATAAGATCGCAGGCGCTTGTGAGATCAGCAAAGCGCAAGCTACAACTGCGATTGACACCGCCGTGAGCAGCATTACTGGCGCATTGCGAAAAGGGGATCGCGTAGCTCTGATAGGTTTCGGCACTTTCTCGGTATCGCAGAGAAAGGCCCGTAACGGGCGCAATCCGCAAACCGGCGCCACTATCAAGATTGCCGCCCGCAAGGTCGCGAAGTTTACCCCTGGGGCCGAACTGAAGAAAACCGTCAACAAGAAATAGCGAACAGATAGTAGGGGATCTCTTCGAAACGGCAGGGGGTCGGCCCTGCCGTTTTCGTTGTCTGAAGAACAGTACCGAGTACCTAGTACCCAGTAGCGAGTGCCGAGTCCTGATCGTTGACTTCGGGGGTACCGCGCGGCTACTTGGTACTAGGTACTCGATACTAGGTACTGACATGATTGCTCACCTACGCGGAAAATTGCTGGCCAAGCATCCCAATCAAGTTGTGGTTGAGACTGGCGGCGTCGGCTACGAAGTGAATATCAGCGTCCCGACCTTTTCCGAATTACCTTCCGCTGGTTCCGAGGTCGCGCTGCACATCCACACGCATGTGCGCGAGGATGTGATTGCGCTTTACGGATTTCTGCGTCCCGCTGAAAAGCAACTGTTCGAAAAGCTCATGACCGTGAGCGGCATCGGGGCTAAGCTGGCCATCACCATTCTGAGCGGGATGGCGGCGGATGAACTTTCCGGCGCGATCCGCGGCAATGACCTGGCGCGCCTCACGAAAATTCCGGGCATAGGCAAGAAGACCGCCGAGCGCATGGTATTGGAGCTGCGAGACAAGTTGCCCCCGGCGACAGGAATCTCGACCCCAACCGCGCCCGCGATGAGCGCTATAGAAGAAGATGTTCTCTCGGCAAGCGCGGTCAAGAATGGTTTGGGCAAAGAAAAAAGCGGATCATTCGATTCGCTGTTCCGGGAGGCACTGGCGTCCCTCTCAAAGTAGTTGCAGAATCCGGCCTTCTGTGCAATTATTTGCACCTCGGCAGAGTAACCCCAGTAACTCTGGCCAACTCCAAAGTAATCATTCTAAACGCTTTAGTAGCACTGAGGGGCCATTCCGCTTGGCCCTGCCCTTGCGTTAGTACTGGTACAGGTGGCCAATGCCGATATACACAAAAGTCATGCGGAAAACTTGGAGCTCGATTCTGGACCCTCGGACAGCACTTTTGCTGGGCGTTCTGGGCTTGTGTCAACCGGCGCTCTGCCAGGAAGTTTCGGCCGCGCTGCTTCAACCCGCGGCGATGCAACCCGCTGCATTCACGCCGACTCCCGCAATCACCACGGTGCAACCTGCGACGCTGCCAGAAGCTCCCAGCCATCGATTCTGGGATCGCGAAAACACTTTTCTTTTTGCCACTACTGCCGCCTTCAACGCGGCTGACTTCGTCGTAACGCGCGACAACCTGCGCGGCGGCGGACAGGAGCTGAACCCTGTAACTCGAGTCTTCACCGGCAGTACTCCTATGCTTGCAATGAACTTCGCTGGTGAGACGGCGGGCGTGGTCGCTCTCAGTTATTTCTTCCACAAGACCGGCCATCACAAACTGGAACGCTTCGTATCCTTGACGAACATCGGTTCCTCGGCCGGGGCCGTAACGTTTGACCTCATCCATCGATAAATAGTTATCGCGGCGGCAGAAGCGTAAGGGTCAACGGCGGCAAAGGCAGCCCCTCAACCTCCACGGTCCAAACATCGCCCCATTCCGTGGAATGTCCGCCTGTCAGGGTTCCAGAGCTGACGATCTCCCCCGCGCTCAACGGCTCGTTTGGGAACCTCCGGCCGATGGCGGTGCCCATCTCCGCAAGGCACAAGGCAGGACTCTTCAACGAGTTTTTGCCGGATCCTTCTTCTACGAATTCTCCGCCCTTCAAAATCCGCACCTTAAGTTGCGGAAGGGCAGTCACCAGACCTGGGATCAGATCACGCTGAATTTGCATTCGCTCGCCAACCACGAGCGCCGCATGAAATCCGAAAGACGCTACGAAATCACTGGCTTCGAACTTCCATTCGGGAAAAGGGCAATCGATGATTTCAAATCCAATCGCCAGCCAATCCACAGATGCGAGGGCGGCTGCGGCATCAGAACCTTCCATCACTGGCTGTTTCAAGCCGAAGACAATCTCTGGTTCGATCTTCAGCGAACGCGGATGTGCCAGCGTGAGCGATGCAGAGTTGCCTTCGCTGTAATGCACGGTGTCGTCATACATGTGGGCCCATAGCAAGGTTTCGAGTTTCAGCACCCGCCACATGGCCTTATTGGCAAAACCAACCTTGCGGCCAACAGATCGATGTCCTTCCGCTTCGCGCAACCGCCTCAGTGTGGCTTCAACCTCATAAGCCATTTTGAGGTCGAAACCGGGACGCGCGGAGGGAATAACAGAAACCATCTGGCCCGTCCCATACGCAGACAAAAGTTCACTCGCCAAACTTTCGACTTTATCAAGTGGCATAAATATCGTTCGACCAGTTAGATCGTGAGCATCTTACACCATAAATTTTCGGTCCTGACGCAAACAAAACCCTACAAGCTTCGGACGTTCCAACTCTGACAATGGTTGCTGGTCAAAAGACCTGGTTCAGTGGAAAAGAAGGTTACTTACCATAGTTATCTTCACTTCTCGTATTCATGGAATAGATTTGAATTCAACTAATGTGCCTATTGGGGGGGTAATGCTCGCAACTGCAGGACGTACGAAGTCCAAGCGATCGAGGAATGTCTCGACGTTTTTGATCTTGGGGTTATTCGTTCTTGCCCTCCGCAGTGTTCCTGCCAACGCCCAAAATGCAGTTGTGCTTGTGGGATCGGGATCGAGCGTCCCTGCACCGCTTTACAATCGTTGGACGCAGGAGTACGCCAAGCATAACGCCGGCATTCAAATGCGATACCTGACGGTCGGCACAACCGAAGGAATCAAGCAGATGTCTCATGGCGCGGGTGATTTTGGCGCCGGGGAAGCTCAGCTCACAGACAAAGAACGGAAAGAGGGTGGGCTGGTCGAATTGCCGGTGGTGCTTGTCGGAATCGTTCCCATCTACAACCTGCCTGACGTCCACCAAGAGCTACGGCTTTCTGGCGAAGTGCTGGCTGGAATTTTTCTCGGCGATCTGAAGGTTTGGAACGCGCCGCAAATTGCGAAGCTCAATCCCGGGATGGATTTGCCGAATCTTCCAATACAAGTGGTGAACCGCCCCGCAGGCAAAGGGTCCAACTACGTATTCACTGAGTTTCTTTCCAAGGCCAGTTCAAAGTTTCGCGCGGAAGTTGGAACCACGCCTTCGCCCAAGTGGCCCGTAGGAACGGCTGCCGAACGAAGTTCCGATATGGCTGAAAAGGTGAAAAGCAGCACAGGTTCCATCGGCTATGTCGAATATCAATATGCGGTGAAAAATAGCATTCCCCAGGCTGCGGTGCTGAATCCCGCCGGAAAGTTCGTCAAGGCTTCCGACAGAAGCATTGCTGCGGCGTGCGAGGCGACCGAAGCCCCACGGTGGAATAGCTTTTCCGCTTCACTAACCAACGCACCCGGGGCTGATTCTTTTCCTATCACCAGTTTCACCTGGATCTATCTGCGAAGTGCACCGTCGGATTCCGCTCGTGCGATCGCCCTGGGCAATCTGCTTGACTGGGTATACTCGGACGGTCAGCAATTTGCTGTGCAGGAAGGCTATGCCGAACTGCCCGCAGCCTTGCTCGCCTCGGTGCGAAAGAGGGCTAAAGATCTGCAGTAGGTGTGGTTCTCAGTTCTCAGTTCTCAGTTCTCAGTTCTCAGTTCTCGGCTCTCGGTTCTGCAACCTAGCCTCACGCCACATCTGCGCTTTTTGGAGATACGCTGCATTCTCTTCAACTCCGATTTGCTCTATAATTTCTCGGCATTCCCGTCATAGAAAAAATAGGAAAGTTGAAGGAGAGCCTTCAATGAAGCAGAATCGCAGGAATTTCATGAAAACTACAGGAGCGGTTTGCGCCCTGGCAACAACGAGCCGACTCCCGGCACTTGCAGAAACCAAGCCTGGCGCGCCTCAGGCCCGCGGCATGGCGCGCGGACTCACCGTGCTGAACATCTCGCAGAAGTCTGGCCAGGGGACCGAATACCGTCTAGGCGTAAAGACCGAAAAAGGGATACTGGATGTGAGCGAAGCTGCGAAGATCCTGCACATGCATGCCCCGGCGACTATCGACGACCTGCTTCAGAATGAAGACGGGCCCAGCCTGAATGCGCTGGTGGAAGCGGCGCTCAAGTCGGCGGCGGCGCGAAAAGCGTTCCTCAAGGAAGAGTCGATTCAATACGGCCCCGTGGTGACGCGACCCGAAAAAATTATCTGCGTGGGCTTGAACTATCGTCAGCACGCCATTGAGATTGGCTCCCCAATTCCGAAGCAGCCGGTGCTGTTCAACAAATTCAACACCACACTCAATCATCACAACGGCACGATAAAGCTCCCCGTAGATTTCGCCCAGAAGTTCGACTATGAGGCCGAGATGGTAGTGGTGATCGGACGCGAAGCGAAAGCCGTAAGCGAGGCGGACGCGCTCTCCTACGTTGCCGGCTATGCCACCGGTAACGACTTCACTGCGCGCGACCTGCAACTCGAAACCGGCGGGCAGTGGATGGTGGGCAAAACTCCGGATCAGTTCGCGCCGATCGGCCCATATCTGGTGACCGCTGACCAGATTGATCCCGACAATTTGAAGGTCGAGTGCCGCGTCAACGGCGAGACACGCCAGTCCTCGAACACAAACGACTTTATCTTCAGCACACGGAAGATGATCAGCTACATTTCCCGGGTCATCACGTTGAAGCCCGGTGACATCATTTTCACCGGTACGCCGCAGGGAGTGATTCAGGGCAAGCCTAAAGAGCAGCAGGTTTGGCTCAAGCCGGGTGACAAGATCGCTTGCAGCCTGGAAAAGCTGGGCGAATTGAAATTCGAGCTAGTGTAAATTGCGGTTGACCAGAATCACATCTCACTTCTTAGGCTCATCTACATTGCAGCCTTCTTCGACGGTCGCTGGGTTAGGCATGTCAAACTGAATCACGACCGGCGCCCCCCCAGCGTCCTCAGCAGTTATTTCAACGGTGTGTGCGCGAAGCATTTTTTTCACCGCATCTACTGGAATAGAGGCAGAAGTAGGAACCGGGGCTGAGGTTTTATCCGTTCCCGGCGACCACTTTTCCATTTCTTCCTTAGCACCGTCTAAGCGGTATTGGATTGAAACCTTCGGGTAGTACGACGTTCCATGAATTTCTTCGGGCTCAACGTAGTGAATCTTCAGGGGACTACCGACCACAAGATTCCCCCCGACGAACCTGCTCTTGTGCCGGTAAGATTCCTTGCCGGGGACGCAATCCAGCGCGAGAGTAGGACCATTCGCGACATCACCCTGTGGCGATTTCACGAACTTTCCGGCCAGGGTGAAGCGTGTGAAATCAGTTCCAGCCGCGGCATCTGTCTTTTGCGATTGCTGCCACGCCGCGGGCTGTTGCGCCATGGCTATGAATCCGAATGATGTGAACGCGAGGGGGACGAGTAGAGCCAGCGAGCTTGCTTTCATCGGACTGTGTCCTTAGTCTTCGGCAGAATTCGCACAATAAGGCGTGCGATTGTTTCGAGAAAATCCGCGTTCGCGGCAGAGTTTCATACTAGCCGAGCGCCCGGCGAACGGCAAACTCGCAAAGAGGCTCTCGATAAACAGCCCACCGCGGCTATAGTAAGCTCTGCTTGAACTGTCAGTCTGAAGGCTAGTACGATTCCCCGCGGTCACGGAGAGAACAGATGCGAAGGATGCAAAATTGGATGCTATGTTCATGCGTTGCTCTAGTGCTGCCCTGCGTCGCGTTTGCCCAACAACCCGCGGCAGCGGACAAAGCCTCCACAAGCCCGCCATCACAAAGCGCGCCATCGCAAAATTCAACGGCTCAACCCAAGCTGGTTGACTTGCTGGAAGCGAAGGTGAGGGCCGCGTGGGATGCGTTCAAGAAAAAAGATAAAAACGCCTACGCGGAATTTCTCACCGATGACTTTCAGGCGGTGGAATCCGATGGCGACGGCGAGCGAGCCAAGCTTCATGTTCTTGGCGAAGTCGAACATTGCATGTTTACCGATTACACGCTTCAGATGTTCCAGGTTCAGCCGCTCGGGCCGGACTATGCTTTCGTGACCTACGAGAGTAGTATGCAGTTCCCACGAACCTCGACCCTCCATTTCAGAAGAGTTTTCATCGGCGAACTTTGGACTCAGCATGACGGTAAATGGAAAATGATGCGCTATCAGGAAACGCAGGTCCGCTAGTTAGCCCCACGAGAAGCAGAAGCCCGAATTCACGAATGCGAACTCGGGCTCCCGATTGGAAATAAAATCCCGCATGTCATTTACTGCGCGGCGTACACACCCACGCAACCGTCAGCGGCGATCGTTTCGCAGTTCTGGCCCCCCGAGGGCAGTGGCACGAAGATGTGATTGTTCTTCGGGTCTGCCGCGACGCTGTGGGCATTGCCATTCGTGGGAACGTTCTGCAGCCACTCTCTGGTCCCGGCATTGATAACTCCGAGAACTGGCCCGCTGGGCATGTCCCTGGCTCCCAGATAGTAGTTGTTGTCTCCGGGGTTATACCAAGTCTCGTCCACGAACCCAACATTGTTAATCGTAGCGAGAACCTGGCCGGTGGTGCCGTTAATAATCACGGTGTTCGGCGAGAACGCGCGCCCGTCATGGTCAGCGCAAGCCACCATGACGTCCGTGCCAGGCCCGAGATTCAAGCCGGTAGGCATGCAGTTGTATATCGGAAAACTGTTGGTGATTGTCGGCACATATTGAGTAGCACCGCCGACAGTGATGGGGGTGAGAGGATTGATGACGTCGATACTTCCGACAGTGATGTCGGTAGTCGCATTTCCGTTGGTCAAAAGGAACGAGTTTGTAGCGGGATAATAGATCATCCCACCCAGCCCTGCCGGCGCAAAGGCTCCGAAGCAGTCTGTGAACGACGTAGCTGTGGGGCAGTAAATACCGTTCGTGGGGGTGCCGGGGGCCGAGTTCCGCAGCATGGGCCCGTGATGGCAAGAAACGGCGGGGTTAAAGCCAGCTGCGTCGCCTGATGCGCCCGAAGGAACAGGGGGGCCAGGGTTGCCAGGCGTACCGTAGAACTGGAGAGAAGGATCGGGGCAGGCGAAACCATTGTTCTCATCCACTAACACCGTGTTGTCCGTTGGGAGGGCATTGTCGTAGTAAATCTGGCCAAGAATGCACGAAGCGTAGTTCGCGGTGAAGGTTGTGCCGGTGCCCCCAGGACTGAACGGAGGCTGAGAGCCGGCGGTTGTGAATGGCGCGTAAGGCAGGCAATGCGCCAGTTGGTCGATCTGCGCGGGAGTTGCTCCGGCCGGCGCGTTCGCGCCTCGCGTCACCACCCCCGTGACGTCAATGATGCTGACGAAGGGAAGTCCCGGGTCGCCGTTGATGATCGAAACCAGATAACGCGAGGAACCGTCTTGCGGGAAAGTTACAACGCTGCCGGTAGTCGCGATTTCATCGCCGCGCAGGTCGCCGCAACTCGGATCAGAGAAGGCTCTTCCATTAGCAGACGCCATGCACCCGGTGACGCCGGTGGGACCGTCATAGTCGGGAGACGTGCCGGTGGGTATGACAGCGGTCAACAGGGGTCCTGACGCATAGCCGCTCGAGATCATTGGTAGCAGGTCAAAAACGAACATGGCCGAACTGCCATTTCCAGCGAACAGGAAATTTCCATCGCCCGAGACTTCCAAGCCGTTTGGACCCGAAAGCGGGTTGAGATTATTGGAGCGCGAAGCACAGCATTGGCCGCCAACAAATCCACCGAAATGGCCGTTAGGACCGAAGAAACCCGGAAGGCGGAAAGTATTGGTCTTGCATCCAAACCGCGTGTAGTTGCCCTGCGCGGTGGTGATGGGAGGAATAGTCTCTCCGGTCGTGCCATCCACCCAGCAACTGCTGGCATTATTGCCCGCCTCGGCAATGGAATTGTCGCCGCCAATGGCCCACAGAGCGATGTCGCTGGTGGTGCTGAACACGGGAACGTCGAGGCCAATGCGGTCCGACACGTAGTACAGGCGGTTGACCGGATCGACCCAGCTAATGTCAAAAATATTGAACGGGCCGCCGGGCTCGCCGTTGGGGTTGTGTTCGGGCACGTACATCACATCAATCAATCCGATGGTCCCGTTCTTATCCGTGCCGCAGACGGGACAGCCAGCGGGACTGCCGCCGCAACTGTTCAGGATGAGAGTCGCTCCAAAGAGCGCGACGAGCGCCAGCAGTGAAAATAATTTCGGTTTCATCGAATTTCCTCCGTCGATCTGAAGCATGCCGAACCGCCTGTTCAAGAGCAATTGGTCTTGGGTCTGTAGCGCCTGGATAGTCATCCCAAGCGCTCGAGGCCCGGATCAAAACCGAAACTATCAAAACCGAAACTGAAGACCTTCAAGAAACACAAAGTAATTGCGGGGCAGAATGCCCTGCACACTTGGATCCTTGAGCTGATTCAAGTTGAAATCTGACTTCACAAGAACCCAGTAATTGAGGTACCAGTTGAAGCCCACAGTGAGTTGATCGGTATGGTCGCTCCACGATGGGACGATTCCCGGCGTAATCGGGCAGGCCGGCACCGTCGTGGCATCGCAAGTTGCGCCGTTCGCTCTCCCTTCCAGCCAGGAATAGCGGGCCTTGACAGCCCACGCACCCCAGCCTGGGGCTCCAGACTCTCCCGGAGAATTGGGACCGATCACTGGGTGCCTTACGCGAGGGATGGCGTTCTCCGGTTCGCGCTCGCCGGTCAGCAAGTATGTTGCTGAAACGTAGGCGCCGTTGCCCAAAACGCCGGGAATGGTGTTGAAGCCGACGCCTCCGGGCGCTAATGAGCCGATATCGCTGCGCTTCTGCAAGAGGTGAGCGTATTCTCCGCGAATGCCCAAGGGGCCGCTCATCCACGCGAAGAATCCGTTATAGCGCTCAACTCCGCCGTTGATCTTGAACTGCGGAAAGAACGTGTAGGTGCTGTCGTTCATGAGGCCGCTGAAGCTAAGTTCATTGGCCAAACCTTTAGATCGACTATGCTCGAACGAACCACCAAAAGACAGCCCCTTGATCTCGTTGCTCTTGGTATTTTTCCAGGGCGTAAAGCGCACTCTGCCAACCACTTCAGGCTCATTGGTAGTTCCCGATGTCAGCAATCCCTGTCCGTTGAAAAGGCCGACCCAATACTCCGCAGCGCCGTGTGCCAAATCTCCATGAACATCGATTCCGGGAGCGCGGAAAGCTCCTCCGGCATCCGGGTAGAGCACGGAAATGATGGAGCGGTTATAAAACTCGACCGAGGTATCGGCTGTTCCAACTTCCATAGAGAACGGCACTTTGTACTGGCCAGCCATGATCTTGAAGGCGCTCCAAGGCTTGAAATCCATGTAAGCGTCGCGGATGGTAAGCGCGGAAGCCGTCTCGAACAGGAATGCGTAGTCGAGTTGTTTTCCGTAGTTGCCTTGCACACCGAAGCGCGCCCGCGTGATGGCAAAGGTGTCAGGAGGCGCGCCGTCGCCGTTGTAGAAAGTGTATTGCCCATCCAGGTATCCGACGGGCATAAGCGTGAAGTTGCCATCGGAGCTCTTCAGGAAAAAGTGCTCACCGTTCCAACCGGCGGTGATCGGAGGGGCAGTGTTAGCCTTGTCCTGCAATGCGCTAACTTCCGTCGCCAGAGCTTCGACTTCCGCCACGGTAGCGGGAGCGGCCGGCGAGACGTCGGGAGCGGGGTTCGCGACTGCGTTGACCAGAGCGAGGTGTGGAGCGCCGCTTTGGGTCTGCGCGCTCGCCTCGATGAGCCGCCGCATCTGCGCCTTCAACTCCGCGACCTCATGACGCAACTCGTTGACTTCTTCCTCGGTGGCGCTCGCACCCCTCGAGGCGCTCACGGAGGTTGACCCATCGTTCTTGCTCGCGGGTTCCGTGCCTTGAGCGTGGGCGAACCAACCTGACGCCATAAAACCGACCAGCAGCAGGAAAACCGTTCTTAGCGAGCGCATTGTGTCTTCTCCGGAATAATCTGCATAGCGGGCCTTCCCTCAAGGCACACGAACGAGCAGCCCGCGCGCTACCCTGTCCGTTCGGGCGACGAAACTTCTAAATCTGCGAATGAATTTGGGTGAGGTCTGGAAAGCGGACCAGTTACCTCGACCGGGCGGGTGTACCACATAAAAATGCATACTGTCAAGAAATTTTTCTGATGCACGTCACTACGCGTTCGATACCTATAGCATTTTCGGGGCGGCGGGACAGGTGGCAATTTAGGTGCATGGGAACGGCCGCGGCAGGAGACTCCCTCTTCAAATTCCTGATAGATTGTTTCCTCGTTTGCACCGCCGCTGCGTGCGGGTTCTTCTCGGGAGTTTGTCGCTGATGCGTATGGATTTGCACTTCGGCCAAGCCATCTTCCTGCTCATCGCGGCTGGAATCGCCGGCGCCTTGAACGCAGTGGCGGGCGGCGGGAGTTTCATCTCTTTCCCAGCGCTGCTTTTTATTCGGATCCCCGCCGTGGCCGCCAATGCGACGAACACGGTCGCGCTCTGGCCGGGGTTGGCGGCCAGCACGCTCGCTTATTTGAAACGGCTGAACGCACCGCTTCGGGTATTAGTCCCGTTATTGGTGACGAGCATTGCCGGAGGTTGGGCCGGTGCGCTGCTGCTGCTGAAGACTCCGCAGCACACTTTTTTGCGGCTCGTCCCGTGGTTGCTGCTGGGTGGCACTTTGCTGTTCGCCTTCGGCAATTCGATCCGCTCGTTCGCTGGCAAGACTGCGGTCGTCGATGATCTGCGAAAAATATCGTGGCAGGCGATCGTGGTAAGTTCCGTCGCAGAACTACTACTCTCTGTCTATGGTGGATACTTTGGCGCCGGGATCGGTTTTGTGACGCTCGCCATGCTATCGATGCTTGGGATGCGTGACATCCATGCCATGGGCGCGATCAGGACGCTTCTGGCTGTCGCAATTAATGCTGCGGCCGTGATCACCTTCATCGTGGCCGGAGCAGTATTGTGGCCGCAGTGTGCCGTGATGGTCGCAGGTTCCCTGGTTGGGGGATGGTTCGGCGCCCGCTACGCGCAAAAGGCCGAGCCCGGAAAGATGCGAGCCGTCGTGATTGGCGTGGGCCTCCTTATGAGCGCGTATTTTTTTGTCACGGTTCACTAGCAACTGTGCGCTTGATCACGACATGTTCTACGGCGGGGAAGCTATAATCGCCGTGCGGAGAATCGCGCGAACGCCCGGACGCCGCGCCAAAGGCATGAACGAATGACACTGAAGTCAGTTCAGACTCTGCTCGAGGTTCTGCATTTCGCCGATAGCAACACGGCAATTGTTGTTCCCGAGCTCGGAATCCGCATCACCTACGACTCGCTTCGCAAGCAGGTTTTCGACATGGCGAACGCCTTGGCCTCGCTGGGCATTCGCCGCGGCGACGCGGTGGCGATCGCCCTGCCGAATGGTTTGCCTGCGATTGTGACTTTTCTGGCGGCCTCCATCGCTGGTACCGCGGCCCCATTAAACCCCGCGTATCCCTACGAAGAATTTCTTTTCTTCCTCGGCGACACCGGCGCTCGCATTTTGCTGTGCCCTCCGGCCGGAGCGGAATTCGTGCGCAGCGCCGCCGCAGACCGCAAGATTCCAGCCTTCTCAGTGCAGATGACCGAACAGGGCGTTGTGCACATCGAAGGCGCGCCCACGGGAATTTCTGCGACCGAGCCGACAGCCGACGACGTTGCGCTGATCCTGCACACCAGCGGAAGCACTGGCCGTCCCAAGCGCGTGCCGCTGCGGCATTTCAACCTGGCCGTGTCCTCCGCGAACATCGCGAACACATACGCGCTTTCGGAAAAAGATGTTTCTTTGTGCATCATGCCGCTCTTTCACATTCATGGCCTGATCGGCTCAACCATGGCCACTTTGCTGACAGGCGGAACGGTGGTGGTTCCCACAAAATTCAATGCGCTTTCTTTCTGGCGGACGGTGCGTGAACACAACGTGACATGGTATTCGGGCGTGCCCACGATGCACCAACTTTTGCTCGCACGGGCCCAGCACAATCCGGCGGAGGCCAAGTCTCTGCGCTTTGTTCGTTCCTGCAGCGCGCCGATGTCTGCGGAACTCATTCGCAAAATTGAGGAAACTTTCGGAGTGCCCTTCGTCGAAGCCTATGGAATGACTGAAGCGGCCCACCAGATGACCTCAAATCCATTGCCGCCGCGGCATCGCAAGGCGGGCTCGGTCGGCGTTGGCACCGGCCTTCTACTCAGCATCATGGACAAAGCAGGCAATCACCTCGGCATAGACAAGCGCGGGGAAGTCGCCATTCAAGGCGCAAATGTATTTCGCGGTTATGAAAACAATCCCGATGCTAACGCTCGCGCATTCGTGAATGGATGGTTTCGCACCGGCGACGAAGGATACCTCGATGCCGATTGCTATTTGCATTTGACCGGACGGATGAAAGACATCATCATCCGCGGCGGCGAGAACATCGCTCCTCACGAAATCGACGAGATCCTGAGGAAACATCCGGCGGTCGCGGCAGCGGTTACATTCGGCTACGCGCACCCCACGCTGGGCGAAGAAGTGGCTGCGGCCGTGGTCTTGCATGAGCGTAACGGCGCCACCGATTCCGAACTCATCAAGCACTGCCGCGAATGGCTTGCGGAGTTCAAGGTTCCGAAAAAAATCTACGTCGTGGAAAGCATACCCACCACGGCAACCGGAAAAATCCGCCGGCGCGCTGTCGCTGCCGCGCTTATGGATAACCAGGGATGAAATTTTTGATCGCGGGTGCGGGAGCAATTGGAGCTTACATCGGTGCGCGTATGGCGCAAGCTGGATTCGATGTCACGCTTTTCGCGCGCGGGCCGCACCTCCGCGCCATGCAGGATCATGGTGTGCAGGTGAAGAGTGCAGAAGGCGATTTCGTGGCGCGCCCGGTAGTCGTCGGTTCGCTCGAAGAAGTTGGGCCGGTAGACTTTGTCTTCCTCGGAGTGAAGGCGCACGGCTTGCCCCAACTCGCGCCTCAGTTAAGACCCGTGTTAGGTCCGGAGACCACAGTCGTCAGCACTCAGAATGGAATTCCCTGGTGGTACTTTCAGAATTTTGACGGCGAATGGAAGGGATTACGTTTGGAGCGAGTCGATCCCGCGGGCGTGATTGCATCGGCCATTGAAGCGCAACGCGTGCTTGGATCGATCGTTTATTTTTCGACCGAGATTACGGCGCCCGGAGTGATTCAACACATCGAGGGCAATCGCATTTCACTCGGCGAACCGGACGGAAGCCGTTCCGACCGCTGCCGCAGCATAGCGGAAGCGCTCGTCGTGTCCGGCTTGCGCGCTCCCATTACTGCTCGCATTCGCCACGAGATTTGGGTAAAGGTGCTGGGCAACGCTTCCTTAAATCCGGTCAGTGCATTAACTCGCGCCACGCTGGTTCAGATGGTGCGCGATCCGGGAGTTTGTGCGCTGATCAAAAACATCATGCAGGAAGTGGAAGGCGTGTCCCACAAGTTAGGCATGGAGTTGCCGGTGACCATCGATCAGCGAATTGCCGGCGCGGAAAAAGTTGGAGAACACAAAACCTCAATGCTGCAGGATCTCGAAGCCGGACGGCCGATCGAATTGGAAGCTCTGGTAGGCGCCGTCGTGGAGTTGGGGGAGTGCGTCGGCTTGACCATGCCCTACACAAGAACTGTGTATAGTTGCACGAAGCTGTTGGCGGAGCGTGCGTCGCAGCGAAAAGCGTGAGAGCGGCACGAGAGACACGCGCTTTCACGAGTTGGCCGGCATTCAGAGCCGCTTCCTCACTGCCACACAAAATATTTGCGAGAGGCTTGACAGCGGGGGTATACTTCTCTCGCTGGTCCACTTATCGGACCACTTGGAGTTCACATTGATAGGTGCGGTCAAATCGGACTTTGACGTAATCCGCAGGAACAAAGTCTACGAGGAAGTCGCGCAGCAGATCGAACGCCTGATCCTGAAAAAGCTGCGCCCCGGCGACAAACTGCCCTCGGAGCGGGAACTGGCCGAGATGCTGCACGTGAGCCGCAGCTCCATTCGAGATGCGATTCGTGGCCTTGAGTTGATGGGTCTCGTCGAGCCTCGCCAGGGAGCAGGCACAATCGTTCGCGAAGTTTCCTCCGAGTTGGTGACCAATCCTTTTGCCAGCGCGCTGAAGCGGCGCCGCGAACTGGTAAGCGAACTTCTGGATTTTAGAAAGATGCTCGAACCGCCGCTAGCCGCGCGCGCCGCTAAGAACGCCTCTGCCGACGAGATTTCTGAGATGGAAGACATTCTGCGGCGGCAGGAACAGAAGCAGATGAAGGGCGAAGCTGCCGTCGCCGAAGATGCCGAATTTCACTATAGCGTCGCGCTCGCTTCCGGCAACAGTGTTGTGCTGAAGGTGCTTGACATTCTCATGGATCTGCTGCGCGACACCCGCGAACGCTCTTTGCAAGTGGACGGGCGCGCGCAGAAGTCGCTCGCTGGCCACCGGCGCATCATGGCTGCGATCAAGCGCCACGATGCCGAGGCTGCAAAAGCAGCGATGCGGCGACATATTGAAGACGTTGAAGAGATCGTGCTTGATAAGTTTTGAAGTGCCACGAATGCGTCCCGCATAGATCAACTTAGATCGATCAACGTAGATCAAATGGAGAAGCAGAACACGGTGACGCTCGTCGATGCATTCGCCCGCCAAAAGCAGGTTGCTGGTCACGCCATGACGGAAACCACTCCAACGCCTTCCAGCGCAATGCTCACGCTCCGCGTGGCTGAGTCGCGCGTCGAAGATGTGGGTCACGCCATCGCGCGGCTGGCGCCGGCCGATCTGCGGCGACTCGGTGCCCGGGCTGGCGACGTACTGAAAATCACCGGCGGAACGCTGGGCGTCGCGCGAGTCGATGTTTCTGACGAACAACACGAAGGCATGATTCAGATCG
>Ga0302183_10000346_pt1 | contig 22115 bp, 17 predicted proteins | sample I_Palsa_N3_2_FD_200232 | JGI IMG/M metagenome (GOLD analysis project Ga0302183, IMG submission 200232) | Peat permafrost microbial communities from Stordalen Mire near Abisko, Sweden - I_Palsa_N3_2 | ecosystem: Environmental > Terrestrial > Soil > Palsa > Peat permafrost | place: Sweden...
CCCTTCTTCACTTCCACCGGAACGATTTCGTCTTTCGTGCGCCCTTCGCGAAACGCCGACTCGGCAGCGTGCTGGCTGCGCAAGGCGTATTGGTCGGAAGCGCGACGCGTGATGCCCTGCTCGGCCGCAAGATTTTCGGCGGTTTCGGACATGCTGAATCTGCAATAGGTGTCGTAGAGCCCGGACATCAGCGAATCCTCGAGCTTGCCTTCGCCCAGCTTGAAACCGGTGCGCGCCCCGCGAACCACGTGCGGGCACTGCGACATATTTTCCATTCCGCCCGCGAGCACTAGCCGCGCTTCGCCCAGCAAAATTCTTTGAGCCGCCTGGGTGATGGATTCCATGCCCGAGCCGCAGAGCCGGTTCACGGTGACCGCCGGCGCTTCAATCGGCAGCCCGGCTTTGAGCCCCACGTGCCGCGCGCCGTAGAGGGCGTCCGCGCTCGTTTGCATCACATTTCCGAAAACCACGTGGTCGAATTCGGCGGGGTCCGTGCCCGCGCGGCGTATCGCTTCGCGGCCGGCCGCCGCGCCCAATTCGATCGCGCTCGTGGAGTCAAACGCGCCCATGTAACGCGCCATCGGCGTGCGCGCGCCTTCCAGGATCACTGCGTCAGTTATGAACATGTCTGTTTTTCTCTCTCAGGGTGTGGCCAGCGCCACAAGTGTGTTTCCGCCGCGTTGCCGCGCCTCGTCAAGTCCGGCTTCAGCGCGATTGATCCATTCCGTCACGCGATCTTCGGTTTCATCGCCGGGCCGCGCGGAAGCTTCGGCCACGATCGCGCTTACGGTCAGCTCTTGCTGGCCCCACGAGGGACGCACCGTCGTGGCCGCTTCCCGCAGCTTTTCCGCCAGCACACGCGCGCTATCGAGAGGCGTGTCCGGCAGAATAAATGCCAGCGACCACGCCGTGTATTTCACCGCCACGTCCGTCTGGCGCACCGCGGACAACAGCGTGCGCGCCAGTTGCTCCACGAAATGTTCCACCGCCGCGTCGCCATGCTGCCGCAGAAGATCGCTGCCGCGGTCCACGTGCACCACCACCAGCGAAAGCGAACTATTTTGCGCCCGCGCGCGATTGGATTCAACCAGCAGGCAATCGATGTATGCGCCGCGGTTCAGCAGCCCGGTTTTCTCGTCGGCCACCGCCAGCGATCGGACGAGCGACCGCAGGCGCGAGTGGTTCACCGAAAGCACCAGTTGATCGCCCACGGCCTGCAGGAAAAAACTCTCGTTCGGCTTCCATTTCCGCGCGTTCGCATCTCCCACCAGCAGCGCTCCGGAGGCTGCTTGCGTTTCCTTGTCCGTGAGCAGGACGCCCAGCGCCGATTCCAGTCCCAATTCGCGCAGCGCCGGAGTGCTCGAAGCTTGCAGCTCGATTCCTCCCAGGGAATCCGGCTGCACCTGCGCCATTAAGCCCACGATGCTCGAAATCTTCGCGGCGCCGGCCGCGGGCACTCCCGGCGCGAAATACTCCGCCGTGGATTGCGGACCTTCTCCGGGCGTGCCCACCGCCACCAGGCAGCGCGTTACCTGAAGATGCTTCCCAATTTCGGCGGAAGTTGACGACAGGACCTCGCGCGGCGTCGGCTGCCGGTACATCAAGCGATTGATCTCGGCGATGGCGGCAAGATCGCGATGCGTTTCTGATGCCGTGGGCGCGGCCACCGCGGGAGCGCTCGGCGTTTCCACCGCAGGTGCCGCGACCGGCGCAGGCTTGGGCGCAGATTTTACCGGCACGCCCTTGGGCCACCAGTTTGCTCTTTCGTACAGCGCGCGCAAGCGTTCGTTCTTTTCTTCCTGGCCGGGAAAAAGCTCGGCGATGCGCTCCAGGCGCTCCACCGCTTTCGTCTGCAGCGAATACTGCAGAAAGATTTCCACCTGTACGACCAGATCCTCCAGCGCCTGCTGCTGCTGGAATTCCTCCGGCACCGCGCCGGTCGCGTCCGACTCCCGGCCGGCGCCGGTGAAGCCGTTGGTGCGCGAAGAAACTGTGGCAGCCTTGGCCGCGCGCGCCAAAATATTCTGCAGAAAGCCCGGATCGACCTTGCCTTCGAGTTTTGCGATGCGCTCCTGGTTGCGGTAATCGTAGGGATCGATGTCCACCAGCCGGTCCAGCGCTTCGCAAGCTTCCTTCATCTGCCCGGCGCCGAGATAGAGATCGAACAAGCGCACCAGCGAGTCGAAGTATTTCGTTTCGCGGTTCAGCTCTTCGTAAAGCCGCGCCACGGATTCGGCCAGCACGATCGAGTGGGGATGTAGGATCGCCAGCTGATCCATCTGTGCCACGAGTTCGGCTTCCTTGCGGATTCCGCGCATCCATTCTTTGGTCTGAACCAGCAGCACGGCCGCCTTGGCATCTTGCCCCGCGCGGATATACGCGCCCGCGAGTTCGAAAAGCTTCGCGAAGCTGTCCGGTTTTTGCCGGTAGTAAGACTCCAGCGCCTCCTTGGCGTGGTCCAGCCGGCCGGTGCGAAGCAGCGCTTCACTGTACAGCGCCAAAAATCCGGTGTCCGTGTCGCTCGGCGAAAACGGGTCCAATAGCATCACCGCGGCCTCGGCGTCGCCTTTGCGGAGTTTCGCTTCCGCGAAAAGCAGCGCGCTGCTGCGGTCTTGCGGCGAAAGCGCGTGGGCGCGTCCAAAATATTCCAGCGCCGCGTCCGCGGCCCCGGCCGCTTGTATCAGCTGGCCGGCGCGCAAATAACTGCGCGTGGCCAAGTCCGCATGCTTCAGCCGCTCCGCTTGTTCGCCCAGAACCGCGTGGCGTTCGGGATTTTCCGGATCGAGCATGGCCATGCTCTCGTAGCAGGCCAAGGCCTCGATACCGCTCCGTTGTTTCTGGAAGAGCTCGGCGGCCAAAGCGAATTGTTCGATGGCTTCTGTGGCGCGGTTTTGTTTCTGCAGCAGCATCCCGTAGCGCATCAAGCGGTCCGGCGGCTGCGGAAACGTGCGTAGAAATCGCACGAAAACGGCGGAAGCTTTGGCGCCGTCACCCACCTCGACCAGGCGGTCGAATTGGATGCCGTAATATTGCGCGGCGAGCGCGGGTTCGTTCAGCCGGGTATAAATATCCGCCAGCGCCTGCAGCGCTTCCTGATGCCCAGGCGCTTCATCGAGCACGGCCAGATACTCCGGGACCGCTTCCTTGAGCTTGTTCTTCTCCAGGCTGCGTCGCGCCCGTTCGAGATGCTTGTTGAGGTCCTGAGCCATGGGAATTCGCGCGTCCTTCGGGTCCGCCGGGCGTGCTGGGGAAGTCCGCCCGCTTTACTTTCGCCGCGACATTTTTACGGGCACCGAACCTGCGCGCGGGTCAAGCTAACACTATATACTGGTCGCTCGGCCGCCCTCAAAACGAAATCCAGCCGGCGTGCGAAGAATGAGGATGGGCATTTCCGAAGAGGCAGGCGATTTCAGCTGGAGGCTTGCGCGGGCGCGCGCGTGGCCCGCGGCAGGTGCGTCACCGTCTCGCGCATCGATTTCAGCGACATCCCGCTGCGCACCAGCGCGGCAAATCCAAGGAAGGCGAACGGAATCGTAAGCGCCAAAAGCGCCAGGAACGAGAAACTCGTCGCGCTGTTTTTATCCACCTGAAAGACGCCCAAGCCCAGCACGCAGAAAAATTGGTAGGAGCCCACGTTGGCCGGCGCATTGGGCAGCGACACTCCCAAATTGATCACCAGCAGCACCACAATCGCGGCCAGGAACGGCAGGTTCAAGCCGTACGCTTGCATCATGGCCCACAGCCCCATCACCTGGCACAGCGGCATGAATATCGAGGCCAGCACCGAGGCATAAAAACTGGGCGCCGTGCCCATGGCGTGCAGCGCGATCAGCGCTCCCATCATTTTTCCCGGCATCCGGCGCGAGGCCGCTTCCATGGAGGGATTATTGCCGAGCTTCAGTTCGAGGTAGAGGATCATCACGATGATGATGGCGAGAAGCGCGAGCGTGACCACCCCCAGCGTGTCCGCCACGCGCTGGAATTTCCGAGGCAAATCCACCAGCAGCGAAACGATCCCTAGCGCGGCCGTCGCGATCACCAGATCCACCAGCCGCTCCACTCCCACGGACCCAGCCACCTTGCCCAGGCTGATGTCCTCCGAATCCGATAGCAGGTAGCAGCGCAGCAATTCCCCCGGCCGCAGAGGGAACACCAGGTTGGCGAAAAGCCCGGCGTACACAGCGCGAATCGCATGCGTGAGTTTCACCTTGCGGAAGGGAGTCAGCAGGAATTTCCAGCGCAGCGCCTGCACCCCGTAGCTCAGCACGTCAAAACCCATGCCCACCAGCACCCATCGCCAGTTTATGTTCGAAATCTGGCGCAGGGCCTGCATGAAGTGGAAGTCGTGCAGCACCCACACCAGGCACGCAATGGACAAGCCATATGCAACGAACAGGGGGACCTTGGACCTCTCCGGCTCGGCGGTTTGGAACAGAGTGATCAACGCGGCGATTCCGGTGATTGGCGGGCGGTTTCTGTCATTACGCTCGTCTCGATTCTGATCTCACCTGAGGTCTGAAGCATCTGCGTTTTCGATTCTCTCTTCTTCGCTGCCGAAGGTCTGCGCGCGCGCAGACTCGCGCTCATCGCACTTCTCATGATATCGCGTCGCAGTATCGACCCCGCAAATTTCTAGCGTGGCTCGCGGGTCGTCACCCGGGAGCCTCTGCGCCGCATGCTTCCTTCCGCGCTCAGGGCCAGAGCGGCCCCCAAACTCGGTACAGCCTACGACATCAGCCAGCCCCAGGCAATCCGCCTTTTTCGGGAGGACTACCTTAGTTTTCGGGGATTTATATTTAATTCGATTGGGCGGTCATCCATGTCGGGAAGCGAAACATTGGGTGTCCGTATTTTGTACGCCTGATCGAACTGAAGCAGTTCCAGCAGATTTTCCGTAAACTCCTCGCCCCAACCTTGCTCGACGTCGAGTGCCACGGCATAGGCGGTGTACTTTTCGAGAATTTCCGGCGTCTTCCCTGGCTTGTTCTCTCGATTGAATCTGTCCGCGTCCGCGCGTGACAAAAATTCCCGAAAGTTCATCAATGCAGCGATGGCTCCGCGACCGGCTTTCGTGGGCGCCTCCAAACTGTGCCGGAAGGTAAAATTCAAAACCACCAGCGCAATCAGGAGCAGGGCGAATTGCAAGGAAGTCAGATACACCAGAAAGCTGAATCCCAGAAGTATCGGCGCGATGAGGATGAACGGAATTGCATCGTTCAAATCCAGCGGCCGAATCGGCCGATTGTTCCCCGGCATGAATGACAGGAGTTTCCGGATGGTAGCCGGCCAAATACGCAGGGACGCCACCAAACTGGAAGCGCCGACCGCGATCCAAAGGCCCAGAAAGAATATGGACCTTAGCTTGGCTTCGCTATCGAAAACTGGAGCCACAAAGAGCACGTGCGTAACAACCGCGACCGAGAAAACAATTCCGCAAAACCAAATCCAACCGTACTTGGAAATTAGCCACGGATCCGCAATTTCTTCGACTGTTTTTTCGAACTCTTCGTACGCCCGGCAAATCCTCTCGTATTCCCGGGCGTTGAATTTGTAGGTGTGAATGCTCGGCGGATAGAAAAGCGCCGTAAGAATGGCGCCCTCTTCCGCAGGGAGTGAACCGACCGGCTCCCTCAACTTTTCGAGTAAGAACCAATCGTCTTGCTGCTGGATTTCGATGAAGCCCTTGGTCGCAAGTGAAATGAGGGCCGCGGCGAACGCCCTCTCGCTCCGCCCGCTCTCCATCAGGTATCCGGCAACGCCGGGCGAAATCCCCTCGGGCGGCTCGTAACGCGTTACCCCAATGCTCCGCCCCGACTTCCAGTGAAGCGCGATGGTTGCAATTGTGTAATAAACGAATATCGCGGCAACGCCTATCCACGCCACTTGATATGCAATTGCCGAAGCGTCTGACACCTGTTTGCCCCCAGTGCCTTGAAAGCGGCCAGTTCTGAGCCGTTTCGGCAGCCGGTCGCAATGCTCTTGAGATTATCTTAACTCTAAACGCCGGAGGCCGGCGGCGCAATGCCCAGACGCCGCGGATCACAGCTTGGCGCGAGGTGGATTGATGGCGATGCCGGCCTGAAGTTGCGCCAGATTCGAGGCGGCCGTGAAATTTCCGGGGTCGAAACGCAGGCAGGCGCGGTAGCTGGCCATGGCTTCGTCACGCCGGCCGAGGCGAGCGAAAGAATTGCCGCGATTGCGAAAGGCTTCGGCGTACGCCGGGAAAATGGCGATGGCGCGGTCGTAGGCTTCGATGGCGCCGGGGTCGTCGCCATCGGAGGCGAGGAGAACGCCCATGGAATAGCGCGACTTCGCGCTGTTGGGAGACGTTTGCACCAGCTTCGAATAGAAATGCCGGGGGTCGAGCCAGTCGCGATTGCGCACGGCGGTGCGTGCACCGAACACGAGCGCGACGCCGACAAGCACGATTTTCCAGTAGCGCGTGCGCGCCAGCAAAATCCCGAGCAGCAAAGCCAGACCGATGCTGGGCGCGTAGATGAGGCGCTCGCCCATGATGGTTCCGATGGGGAAAAGAATGTTGGCAGTAGGCGAGAACAGAATCGCGTAGGTGAAGACGGGCGCGCGAAATTCGGGGCGTCGCCAGGCCAAATATATCGCGCCGGCAGCAAGCGCGATTCCGGCCCAGGCGCGCCAATCGTCGGGGCCCATGACCAGGCGGATCTGCTTGTAGGAGTAGTCGGCGGAAAGGGTGATGGGCGCGACCGCTTTCCACAAATACATGCACTGCACCCAGAGCGCCGTGAGGATGCGCTGGCCGGCGCTGATGTAGGCGGAGGGATTGTCAATAGCGGGAACTCCGGCGCTGCCCGAGAGCACGCGGTGCGCGAAAAGCGCGGAGGCGATGATCGCTCCGGCACCTGCGCCGGTGGCGAGCGAATCGCGCGCACGCCAGTCCTTGCGCGGGAAAACCACGGGGAGCGCGGCGAAGGCCGCGGCGCTTTCTTTCGAGAAAACCGCGAGGGCGAAAAAAATCAGCGCGGGTATGGGACTAGCGCGAAAGTAAAAAATCAGCGCGGCGAGGCTGAAGGCGGCGGCCAGGAGTTCGGCGGAGCCGACCACGGAGGTGGTCGCGTCGGTGTGAATCGGCAGGAGCGCGAAGAGCAATGCAGCGATGAAGGCGGCGCGCGGGGGCGTTTTCACCGCGAGCAGGAAACGATAAAGCAGCAGCACGACGGCCACTCCCGCGGCGAGGCCGAGGGCGTGGAACAGCACAGGGTGTGTGCCGCCTCCCGCGGCCCAGGCCAGCGCCCAGATCGTCTGCGAGACGGGACGATAAAGCTGCAGGCCGCGCGCGTCGGGCCAGTATCCGGATTTCCAGATGTGCGCGAGCTGGCTGAGCGAATGAATGTGCATGGAGTCGTTTTCGACCAGGAGGACGCGATCGTCGAAGACGAAGCGGCAGGCCAGAGCGCCGAGATTGGGAATGAGGAAGGCCGCCGCGAGCCACCACGGCGCGTGCGGCACGGGCGGCTGCGCGGCGCGCACCTCGGCAACTTTTGTTTCGCGCGCTGAAACTTTGGCTTTGGCCTCCGCTGCGGCGGCGATTTTTTGCTGGCGACGGAGGCGGCGGGCGCGGCTCATGCGGGTGTCGCGTGCGAGGCTATCACAAATTCAGGGGCGGGCGACCACGGTGAAGTCCGCAGAGCGCTCGGGGCGATGGCGGCTTGGCGGTGGCCGGGCGCGGGAAACTGTGGCACACTCGATAGTTTGAGGGGCGCAAGCCGCGCGCGCCGGAATTATCGCTCGCGGTGACGACGCGCAATCGCACAGAGAGCCATGGATCCCCAGTACATTCGGAATTTCTGCATCATCGCACACATCGACCACGGGAAATCCACGCTGGCCGACCGCTTGCTCGAGCGCACCGGCGCCCTCACGCAGCGCGAGATGACCGCGCAAGTGCTCGACTCCATGGATCTGGAGCGCGAGCGCGGCATCACCATCAAGGCGAAAAGCATTCGCCTGCATTACAACGCGCGGGACGGGCACGAGTACCGGCTGAATTTGATCGACACGCCGGGGCACGTCGATTTTTCTTACGAAGTTTCGCGCGCGCTTTCGGCCTGCGAGGGCGCGCTGCTGGTGGTGGACGCGAGCCAGGGCGTCGAAGCGCAGACGGTGGCCAACGCATTCCTCGCCTCGCGGCACAATCTGACCATTATTCCGGTGATCAACAAGATCGATTTGCCGGCGGCGCGGCCGGACCACGTGAAAGAGCAGATCGAAAATGTGCTGGCGATTCCAGCGGACGACGCCATCGCCATCAGCGCGAAGAGCGGGATCGGCGTGGACGAAGTGCTCGAAGCCATCGTGCGGCACATTCCTCCACCGAAAGGTTCCGCGGATGCGCCGCTGCGCGCGCTGATCTTCGATTCCTGGTTCGATTCCTATCGCGGCGCGGTGGTGCTGGTGCGCGTGATGGAAGGCCGGTTGACGCGGCACATGAAAATTCGCTTGGCCGCGAGCGAGGACGAGTACGAAGTGGAAGATCTTGGCGTGCTGACGCCCAAACCCATTGCGCTCGACGAACTTGCGGCGGGCGACGTGGGATTCATCATCGCAAACATCAAGCGCGTGGCCGATGCCCGCGTGGGCGATACGGTCACCGAAGCGGACCGTCCCGCGCCCGCGCTTCCCGGCTTCGAAGCCATCAAGCCGATGGTCTTCGCGGGACTTTTTCCGGTGAACGCGAGCGATTACGAACTCCTGCGCGACGCGCTGGGCAAATTGCAGCTCAACGATGCCGCGTTTTTTTACGAGCCGGAAAATTCCGTGGCGCTCGGGTTCGGATTCCGCTGCGGCTTTCTCGGCCTGTTGCATATGGAGATCGTGCAGGAACGCCTGGAACGGGAGTTCGGCATCGATCTGATTACCACCGCGCCGAGCGTCGAATTCCGCATCACCACGATTACCGGCGAAGTGCTGGAAGTGGACAATCCCACGAAATTTCCGCCGCCCAGTTCGATTCAGAAAATCGAAGAGCCCATTCTAACGGCAATGATCATCACGTCCGAGGAATCCGTGGGCGGCGTGCTCGCGCTCTGCGAGGAAAAGCGCGGGGTGCAGAAGAAGTTCGAATATCTATCGCCCACGCGCATCATGCTGACTTACGAAATGCCGCTGAATGAAATCGTGCTCGATTTCTACGACCGATTGAAGAGCGTGTCGCGCGGGTATGCTTCGCTCGACTACCACTTGTCCGGCTACCGCGAGTCCGATCTGGTGAAGCTCGACGTGCTCGTGGGCGGCGAGCCCGTGGACGCACTCACGATTATTTGCCATCGCGATTTGTCCTACGAACGCGGACGCGATCTCGTCTCGCGCCTGCGCAAACTGATCCCCCGGCAGATGTTCGAAATCGCCATCCAAGCTGCCATCGGCAGCCGCATCATCGCCCGCGAATCCATCAGCGCGATTCGCAAAAACGTGATCGCCAAGTGCTACGGCGGCGACATTTCGCGCAAACGCAAGCTCCTCGAGAAGCAAAAGGAAGGCAAGAAGCGCATGAAACGCGTAGGCCGGGTGGACATTCCGCAGGAAGCGTTCTTAGCGGTGCTGAAAGTCAGCGGCGGCACGGACGAGGAATAAGTATGGGACATAAGTCCTGGTATTCAGTTGTGGCCGGAGTGGCATTGCTCATCATCATTCCGGGGCGCAATGCTCTCTTCGCTCATCTACAGGAGACAACTGCCGGGAACCCGGAAGCGCGGAAGGTGCTAAACGACGGTGTCGAGGCATACAAACGAGGACGTACGGACGAAGCCATAGAGGACTTCAAGAAAGCGAAGGACCTCGACCCATCATTGACCAACGCACAACTATTTCTTGCGGTCGCCTACTCCAGCCAATACGTTCCCGGCGCTCCGTCTCCAGAAAACATTCGCTACGGCGAACAGGCACTTGAACAATTCAAGGAAATCCTAGAAAACCACCCGAGTAATCTGTCAGCCATCGATGGTGCTGGCGCAATTCTGTACAACATGGCGTCAACCCCTTATAACCTCGAAAAGATGGAGGAATCAAAGGCTTATGAGAAGCGGCATATCGAGATTAGGCCGGACGATCCCGAACCGTACTACTGGATTGGAGTGATCGACTGGTCGATTGTGTACCGAGCGAACAAAGACCTTCGTGAGGAATGGATGAAGCAGACCTCGCGAGACCTTCAGCCTGCCGACGCGTTGCCGGAAGAAATCCGCCGGGAATTCGGTTCCAAGTACGGTGACACCGTGCAGGAAGGGATTGACAGTCTAAAGAAAGCCATGACGCACAGACCTGACTATGACGACGCGAAGGCCTATTTGAATCTTCTATACCGCCAGAAGGCGGACATGGAGTCCGCTCCGATCTTACGCGAAGATGATTTGAAAACGGCCGACGATTTAGTCGATCAGGTGAAGGCGCACAAAGAAAAAGAGCTGGAGCAGCGTGAACAACCTCAGTAATGGAACGTTGACTTTGCGCCGAACATTTCGGGAATTCTTGGGCAGTTCGGAAGAGGAATAGCCTGGTGTCCGACCCCTCAATAAACAGTGCGATTGAGTTACATGACTCGACTCTCGCCTCTGTCGATGGAGAGAACGGCAGGATAGAAGTCAGCCTTAAGCCCGCATACCTTCATAAGAGCGCTGGTGTCCCTGGCGTTGATCCTGGGACCGGATGGGTGCAAGACTTAGTGCTCGTGATTGAAGGTGGAAGCATAGAAGGACAACTGCCCGAGATGCCGTGTGACTTGTCAGACGGAGATCTAATTGTTGACGAACGTACCTTGGCAAACGTGCTTACGCTTCCATTGGACCAATCGGGAAAAATCATATTGAAGCTCCAGGTCATGTGGGACGGCCTAATTGTCATCCATGGGACGCGGATTGTCGCGACATTGGCCGGTGAACCGCGCTACATCGAAGATTTTAAGTAGACTTCTTCTTCTCGCGGACGGTGGCGGCGAGGTCGCCGCGGGCCAGGCGGACGGAGATGTCGTCGCCGAGCGCGACTTGGTCGGGCGAGCGTAGAACTTTCCCCTCTGCATCGTAGGCGATGGCGTAGCCGCGCTCGAGGATTTGGAACGGGCTGCGCTCTTCGAGTTGCAGCGCGGCGGCTTGCCAGCGGCGGCGCTTGGCGACGAGCGCGCGATCCAAGCGCACTTGCAGTTCGGCGGAACGCTGTTCGAGCGCGCGATGAAGGCGGCCCACGCGGGCGCGCAAATCGAGCGCGGCAAATCGCACTTGAGCGGCGGTGAACCGACGGCGCTTACGCGTGACAACGCGATCCAGCGCGGAGCTGAGGGCGGAACGCTCGCGTTCCATGCGGCGGCGAAGCACCTGGCCGCGGCCACGCAGGTCGAATGAGACGATGTGCGCGCTCGCTTCGCCTAGGCGCTGGCGGGCCATGGCCAGACGCAGGCGCAAACCGATGGCGAGCGAGGAAGACATTTCGTCCACCTGCTGCCGGCGGCGGCGCACCAAAACCTCCAGCTGTCGAAACGCGCGATGCGTTTGCAAATCGCGCGCGCGATGCCGCCATTCGGACAAGCGGTAGCGCATCTGCTGCACGACGTGGCGATAATGCTCAGCGATGTGGCGTTCGAATTCCTGCCGCGAGCGCACCACAATTTCGGCGGCGGCGGAAGGAGTGGGAGCGCGAACGTCGGCGACAAAGTCGGCGATGGTGAAATCGGTTTCGTGGCCGACGCCGGTGATCACAGCAATTTCGGAAGCTACAATCGCGCGCACTACAATTTCCTCATTGAAGGCCCACAGGTCTTCGAGCGAACCGCCTCCGCGCGCGACGATGATGACTTCTGCAATTTTCGCGCGGTTGAAATGCCGCAGCGCTTCGACGATTTCGCGGGCGGCGCCATCGCCCTGCACCTTCACCGGATATAGCATGACGTGGGCGTTTGAGAAGCGGCGCTTGAGCACGCGCAAGATATCGCGGATGGCCGCGCCGGTGGGCGAGGTGACGACGCCGATGCAGCGAGGAAGAACGGGGAGGGACTTCTTGCGGCTTTCGGCGAACAGGCCTTCTTCGGCGAGGCGCTTCTTCAATTGTTCGAAGGCGAGCTGGAGCGCGCCCGCGCCAACCGGTTCGATGTGGCTGACGTAAATCTGATATTCGCCGCGAGGTTCGTAAACGCTGAGCGAGCCGCGCACGGTGATGTGCAAACCGTCCTCAGGACGGAATTTCAGGCCGCGCACCTGATCGCGAAAACAGACGCAGCGAATCTGGGAGCGCGCGTCTTTCAGTGTGAAATACAAATGGCCGGATTGGGCTGCATGGAAGTTCGAGACTTCGCCTTCGAGCCACAGGTCCGGCAGCGAAGTTTCGAGCAGATCGCGCACGCGCGCGTTGAGCTCGCTGACCTTCCAGACGCGGCGTTCGGGCATCAAGTTGAAGAGCGAAGCTTGGCTCATGGCATTAGCGACGGAAGAAATTCACGATCCACATCACCAGGGTGAGCGCCAGACTGATGAGGATACACGTCACAATCGGAAAATAGAAACTGCCGTGGCGTCCCTGGACCGCGATGTCTCCCGGCAAACGCCCGAGGCGAAACGGAAGCTTCGCGCCGAAGAGCAGCAAGGCACCGGCGGCGACGAGAACGAGGCCGGCGACGATAATAAATTGGCCGAGATCGCGTTGGGGCTCCATGGAGCCTATTCTAACCCGAGTCCCAGCGCGATAAGAATTGACACACATGGAAAAGGCGGTATGGTGGCAGGGAACGAAAAATTCCGAACAGGAGATTGACGATGAAGAAAGCACTACTGGCCTTGTGCGCCTTGCTGTGGCTTGGTTCCACCGCCATGGGGCAAACCCTGACGCAAGCGGACCGCGACCGCGGCGTGAAATATCTGGAACAAACGCGCGACGCGGTGGTGGCGGCAACGACTGGCCTGTCGGAAGCGCAGTGGAAATTCAAGCAGGCGCCGGACAGGTGGTCGGTGGCAGAGACGCTCGAGCACATCACCCTGGGCGAGGACTACATATTTAAATACGTCTCGGAAAACGTGATGAAAGGGCCGGCGGGAGCGCCCGACCGGGACGTGGCGAAGATTGACGCCATGGTTCTGGCCATGATTCCGGACCGCAGCCACAAAGCGCAGGCGCCTCCGGAGCTGGTGCCCACGGGACGCTGGACTCCGGCGGAAACGCTAGATCATTTTCTGAAGAGCCGGGCGCGAACGATTGAATTCATGAAGACGACGCCAGGGCTGCGCGATCATGTGGCGGACAGCCCGATGGGGCAGCCGCTGGATGCTTACGAGTGGGTGCTGTTTATCGGAGCGCACAGCGAGCGGCACACCAAGCAGATACTGGAAGTGAAGGCGTCTGCGGATTTCCCCAAGAACTGACGGAAACAAAACCCGCCGGCCTAACCCTTCGGTAAAGCACTCAGGGTAAAAGGCCGCCGCTACGAAACCTGTCTCACTACGTTACAGTTGACATTTATATAAATATTTATACAATCGAAGAATGAGCCTGGAGCATATTCTGCTGGGTTTGCTGCGGGAACCTGCCAGCGGCTACGCGCTGAAAACCGTTTTTGATGAGCGCATCCACTATTTCTGGGCCGCGGAACTGAGCCAGATTTATCCCACGCTGCAGCGGCTCGAGCGTAAGGGCCTCCTGCGCAGTCGGCGCGAGAAGGCCAAGCGCGGAGCGGGGCAACGCGTGTATCACATCACGCCCGCGGGGCACCGCGCGCTGCGCGAGTGGCTGGAAAGCGACGTCGAACGGGGCGACGACCGGGTGCCCTATCTCGGGAAGCTGTATTTGATGGACGAGCTGGGCGACGCGCGAAAGACGCTGCAGTATCTTTCGCGGCTGCGCGAGACGTTTGCGCGAAAAAAAGCGGCGATTCAGGAAATCGAACGCTGCTGGGCCGAAGACGATCCCACCTATCCCGATTCCCTTTCCCTGCAGATGTTTCACGTGCTTCTGGCATTGCGCAACGGGCTATGCATGCTGGAAGCACGCGTGAAGTGGTGCGACGAATCCATTCGCCGGGTGAAGGCGCGGATGGAAAAGGAAGGCGGCCATGTACGAAATGTTTCAAGACCTGCGCTGGGCGCACATAACCGCGGGAAGCATCGCGCTGCTGCTGTTCTGGATTCCGGTGGCGGCGCCCAAGGGCGGCCGCGTACACGTTAGGGTTGGCTGGGCCTATGCCGGGCTGATGTCGGTGGTGGTGGCCACCGCGTTTGCGATGAGCGGGCTGGCCATTGCGACGCCGCTCAGCATCCGGCATTTCGCGCACGCGCTCTCGGCCGAGGAGACCGCGCGGTTCATCGAGGCGTCGCGCGATACGGGGATATTTCTGGCTTACCTCGGAGGCGTGACTCTGGCGGCAGGTTGGCAAGGCATCGGCGTTTTGCGGACCCGGCGGGACCCGAAATCGCTGCGAAGCTTTTTCAGCTTGGGATTGAATGCGGCGGTGCTGCTGGCGGCGATATTCGTGCTGTGGCGCGGAGTCATGCAACGCAATGGAGTGTTTCTGGGCATGAGCCCGGTGGGATTTATCGTGGCTGGGGGGAACCTGGGGTATCTGCTGCGCGGGCCGCAGAGCAAGATGGGCTGGTGGTACGAGCATCTGGCCTCGATGGTGGCGACCGGAATCGCGGGCTATACGGCATTTATTGTGTTCGGAGGCTCGCGCATTTTTCCCGTGCTGGCGCACTCGCGATTCTACGTCCTCTTCTGGGTGATGCCGACTCTAATTGGCGTACCGGCGATTTTTCTGACGGTCGCTTATTACAAGCGCAAATTTCACGAGGACGGCGGAGTGAAGAAGCCGGCGAACCCGCAGGTGAAGGCGGCCTTCTAGGGGCGCGACGGAATTGATCTAGATGAGTTCGGCTCCCGAAAAGAAGTAAGAGATTTCGAAGGCGGCTGTTTCCGCGGCGTCGGAGCCGTGGGTGCAGTTGTACTGGATGGAGGCGCCCAGCTCCTTGCGGATGGTTCCGGGGGCGGCTTTGGCGGGATCGGTGGCGCCCATGGTCTCACGCCATTTGGCGATGGCGTTTTCCCCTTCGAGAACCATGACCACGATCTTGCCCGTGCTCATGAATTCGGTGAGCTCCGGAAAAAACGGGCGTTCGCAGTGGACAGCGTAGAATCCTTCGGCCTCGTGTTTCGATAAGCGGCGCGAGCGAATGGCGATGATGTGGAACTTCGCGGCGTGGATGCGGCTGAGGATTTCAGCGGTGAGGCCGCGGCCGACCGCGTCGGGCTTGATGATTGCGAGGGTTCGTTCGATAGCCAAGTACTTATCCTCCAGAGATTAGGATGCAGGGAGGGAGGCAAGCTTTCTCCTTGCTTCCTTGCTTCCTTGCTTCCTTGCTTCCTTGCTTCCTTGCTTCCCTGCCTCCGTTTACCGTTTACCGTTTGCCGTGCTTTTTCTTCTTCGGCGCCGATTTCTTCTTCGGCGCGGACTTTCCCTTGGATTTGCCGAGCACAGCGGCGACAGTATGCCCGATTTCGGCGGGGCTTTGCACCGTGTGGATGCCGGCGGCGCGCATGGCTTTGTATTTGTCTGCGGCGGTTCCCTGCCCGCCGCTTATGATGGCGCCGGCGTGGCCCATGCGGCGTCCGGGGGGCGCGGTTTGTCCGGCGATGAAGCCGACCACGGGCTTGCGCACGTGCCTCTTGATGTATTCGGAGGCGACTTCTTCGGCGTTGCCGCCAATCTCGCCGATGAGGACGATGGCGTAGGTGTCGGGATCTTCGTTGAACATGCGCACGGCGTCTAGAAAGCTCGTGCCGATGATGGGATCGCCGCCGATGCCGATGCAGGTGGATTGCCCGATGCCGAATTTGGTGAGCTGGTCAACCGCTTCGTAGGTTAGCGTGCCGCTGCGGCTGACGACTCCGACGTGGCCCTGCTTGTGAATGGAACCGGGCATGATGCCGATTTTGCATTTGCCGGGAGAGATGATGCCCGGGCAATTGGGGCCGATCAGACGCGTGTGCGAATTTTTCATGGCGGCGGCGACGCGGACCATGTCCAGGGTGGGAATTCCCTCGGTGATGCAGATGACGAGCGGGAGACGGGCGTCAACGGCTTCGAGAATGGCGTCGGCTGAAAAGGGAGGGGGGACAAAAATCACGGAGGCGTTGGCGCGCGTGGCGTTCACGGCCTCAGAAACAGTATTGTGAACGGGCACACCGAGATGCTTCGTGCCGCCTTTACCAGGGGTGACGCCGGCGACGACTTTCGTACCGTAGTCGAGCATTTGCTGCGCGTGGAAGCTGCCTTCGCGGCCGGTGAGGCCCTGGACGATGACGCGCGTGGATTTATCGATTAGCACGCTCATCGCGCACCCCCGGCGAGTTGGACGACCTTTTCGGCGCCGTCTTTCATGCCGTTTGCGATGGTGAAATTCAGGCCGGAATTGCGCAGGATTTCCTGGCCCTGCTTGACGTTGGTTCCCTCCATACGCACGACGACGGGAATTTTGAACTTCAGCTCCTTGGCCGCGTTGACTACGCCGCTGGCGAGGACGTCGCAGCGCAGGATGCCGCCAAAGATATTCACGAACACGGCCCGGACGTTGGGATCGCTGAGCAGGATGCGGAAAGCATTCTTCACCTGGTCTTCGGAAGCGCCGCCGCCGACATCGAGGAAATTCGCGGGACTGCCGCCGCTGAGCTTGATGATGTCCATGGTGGCCATGGCCAGGCCGGCGCCGTTGACCATGCAGCCGACGGTGCCATCGAGCTTGATGTAATTGAGCTTGAACTTGGAGGCTTCCACTTCGAGCGGAGTTTCTTCGTCGAGATCGCGGAGTTCTTTGTACTCGGGATGGCGATAGAGAGCGTTATCGTCAAAAATTACTTTCGCATCGAGCGCGACGAGGCGGCCATCGCCGGTGACGACGCAAGGATTGATTTCGAGCATGGAGGAGTCGGTTTCGATGAAGGCGCGGTAGAGCGATTGGAAAAACGGGACGGCGGCGTTCAAGATTTCGGGCGCGAGGCCCAATCCGAAGGCGAGTTTGCGGGCCTGAAAAGGCTGAAAGCCGGTGGCCGGGTCAATGGTTTCGCGCAGAATGGCCTCGGGGCGATCCTTGGCGACTTCTTCAATTTCCATTCCGCCCGCGGCGCTGGCCATGAAAACGGGCTTGCCGGAGACGCGATCCACGAGAACGCTCAAGTAGAGTTCGCGCTTGATGTCGAGACCCTCTTCGATGAGCAAGCGGCGGACGATGCGGCCTTCCTCGCCCGTTTGGGGAGTGACGAGCTTCATGCCCAGGATGCGCTCGGCGAGGGATGCGGCTTCGTCAGGTGATTTCGCGAGTTTCACGCCGCCGGCCTTGCCGCGCCCGCCGGCATGAATTTGCGCTTTCACGACAACGACGGAGGTGCCCAGACGCTGGGCCACGGCGCGGGCCTCGTCTTTTTTGGTGACCATTTCGCCGCGCGGCACGGGCACGCCGAACTTGGCGAGAATGGCTTTGGCCTGGTATTCGTGAATTTTCATGCCGGCTCCGTCGGATTCCTGAAGCGCGCCTGGAATAGTGCTAGAATTTGCGCACGATCAAACGGCTTAGTTTACTTGGAACCTCGAAGTCGAGCAAGGCGAAGCATGACCCTGGAAATGAAGGCGGCCTGCGAGAAGTGCGGCAGCGCGCTGGGTGCGGGCGACCGGGCGTTCATCTGCTCGTTCGAATGCACATTTTGCGCGAAGTGCACCGAGCACATGCAGCACGTTTGCCCGAATTGCGGAGGCGAACTCCTGCGGCGGCCGCGACGGAAGGCTTCGGCGGGCTCCGCTTGAAAATGCCGGCGGATGGCCGGCCACCACACAGAGAAACCGCGGACTCGAAATCGCCATGATCCAAGAGTTGCTGCAAAAAATCGCGGCGGGAAAAGATCTGACGCGCGCGGAAGCAGACGCGGCGATGGAAGAAATCCTCTCCGGACGCTCGAACGACGCGGAAATCGCGGGGCTGCTCAGCTCGCTGCAGCTGAAAGGCGAGACAGTGGAGGAGCTGGTCGGCTTTGCCGGCGCGATGAGGCGGCACGCCACGCGAATCTTTCTGGGCGATCTGTTGCGCCCGGGCGAGACGCTGGTGGATACGTGCGGGACCGGCGGAGATGCGCGAGGGACGTTCAACGTTTCCACGGCGGCGGCGTTCGTGGTGGCGGGCGCGGGCGTGCGCGTGGCCAAGCACGGCAACCGGTCGATCAGTTCGAAGTGCGGCTCGGCGGACGTGCTGGAAGCGCTGGGAGTGCGGATCGATCTCGAGCCCGAGCGAGTGGCGCGCGCGATTGAGGAAGTGGGGATCGGATTTCTCTTTGCGCCCGCGATGCACGCGGCTACACGCCACGCCATGCCGGCGCGGCGCTCGCTGCGCGTGCGCACGGTTTTCAATCTGCTAGGGCCGCTGACCAATCCCGCGGGAGCTTCGGCGCAAGTGGTGGGCGTTTATGACGCGAGCGCGATCGAGATGATGGCGCGCGCGCTGGGCGAACTGGGCGTGCGGCGCGCGTTCGTGGTGCACGGCGCGGACGGGCTGGATGAAATTTCCATCAGCGGCGAGACGAGCGTGGCCGAGCTGCGCGACGGGACGGTACGCAGCTATACCATCACGCCGGAAGATTTTGGACTGCCGCGCGCGCCGTTGGAGGCAATTCTCGGGGGCGACGCGAGACACAACGCTCAGATCATTCACAAAATCCTGGGACGCCCTTTGGTTGCTCACGAGCACGGCCCGCGACGCGATATCGTGCGGGCCAATGCCGCGGCGGCGCTGGTTGCCGCGGGACGCGCAACGGACTGGATGGACGGCGTGCGTCTGGCCACGGAATCGATCGATACCGGCGCGGCAAGAGAAAAACTGGAAGCGCTGGTTGCGTTCACGCAGACGGGGCGGGGCCACGCGGCGTCGTGAGAAGCGCCCGGCGTTACAAGGACTCGAAACAGCTTGATTCCCTTTTGTTGCTTTCACCGCGCCGGGCGCAGATAATCGGGGGGTACGGCGTCATTTGTGAAGTGGTGCCGGTGCGAGAATGAGCGAGCTGATGAGAAGCCAGTTCTTTAAGGCCATGCTGCAAACTGCGACGATCGTGTTGCTGCTGTTTGCGGTGGCAGGCTTGTCCACGCTCGCGAAAAACAGCCAGTATTTCCCCAAATCGAATCCCACGCATTACGTAAACATCGCAAGCAAGATGAAAGCGGCTCCGCTGCCGAATGCAGCGGAAAGGCAGCCGCTGTATCCGATCGCGAAGGTTCTTCTGCCGCAACCGTGTGTCCCAATGCATCCTGCGGTTGAGGAGCTTCCCGTTCTTTTTCGGTCCATCGGGGTCAGTGTCAGCATTCATCATCGAGCGCCTCCTCCTTCGTTTTCTTAGCCCTTAGGTTTCCCAGAACTTCCCAATTTGATTATTTGAATTAACCCAGGCCTCTGCTGTGATTCTTCGTCGCATTTTTCGCGACAGGAGCTGACGTGAGAACGGGCGAGCATTTTACTTCACGGAGAAGCGGGTATTTGCGATTTCGAGGTGAACGGATGAGGAAAAAGAAAAGACGCGGGTGGCTGGCGCCGCTCATTTCCATAGGATTGCTGGCGGCGTGTGTTTCCGGATGCGGGAGCGCGCGCAAGGCAGCGGCGGAAGATTCGGCACATGCTCCCACGGCTCCGGTGGTGAAAGTGGCGCGCCACAACCTTTCGAACACACTTGAGATCGCGTCGGAATTCGAGCCGTTGCAGGAAATCGAGGTTTACGCGAAGGTTTCCGGCTACATCAAGAAGCTGTATGTGGATTGGGGAACGCACGTCAAGCAGGGTCAGCTTCTGGCAGAGCTGGAAATTCCCGAGTTGCAACAGCAACTGGCACAAGATGAAGCAGGCGCGCGCCGAAGCGACCAGGATTTATCGCGCGCGCGGGAAGAACTGAACAGAGCGGAGTCTGCCTACACCGTCGCGCACCTCACCTACACGCGGCTCGCGGACGTGCAGAAATCGCGGCCGGAGCTGGTGGCCCAGGAAGAGATTGACGCGGCCCAGGGCAAAGACCTGCAAGCGAGCGCCGGGGTGTCCTCGGCGAAAGACGCGGTGGCTGCGGCGGAGCAGGGATTGCTGGGCGCCAAAGCGGCGCTGGGGAAGGACCAAGCCATGTTCGGATATGCGCGGATCACCGCGCCCTTTGATGGTGTGGTCACCCAGATTTACGCCTACACCGGAGCGTTGCTACCGGCCGGGACTTCCTCGAACAAAGGCGACCTGGCGCTGTGCCAGCTCTCGCAAAACGATATTTTGCGGCTGGTGATTCCGGTGCCGGAGAGGGCGGTTCCGGATGTTCACGTGGGCGACGAGGTAAATATTGAGGTGTCGGGCGCGAAAAATGCTTTTACCGGAAAGATAGCGAGAGTTTCCGGGCAAATTGAAACGCAAACTCGCACGATGCACACGGAGGTGCAGGTACCCAATGCGAAATACGAGCTGGTGCCGGGAATGTATGCGTCGGTGAAGATTCCGCTGCGCTCGGCTTCGAACGTTTTGAGCATTCCGATACAGGCAGTGGAATCTTCGGGCAACAGCCAGGGCGCCGTGCTGCTGGTGAATGCTTCCAATCGCGTAGAAAAACGCGAAGTCAAGCTGGGCATCGAGACGGCCACGGATGCGGAAGTGCTTTCCGGCTTGAATGAAAACGACAGGGTGATCTTCGGCGAGCAGAGCCAGTTCAAGAGCGGAGAGCTTGTGTCGCCTCAAGTCGTTTCTGCTCCGGGAATGGAGTAGAAACATGCCGACATTTTCCATACGACATCCGTACTTCATCATCGTGCTCTGTTTGCTGGTCTGCGTGGTCGGGCTGACGGCCCTGGTGCAAATGCCGGTGGACATGTTTCCTCCGATCAACATTCCGGTGGTACTGGTGGCCACTTTTTACAATGGAATGCCTCCTGAACAGATCGAAGCAGACATCACCGACACGTTCGAACGGTTTTTTACTCTGGGGAGCGGCATCGATCATATCGAATCGCGATCGATGGCGGGCGTGAGCTTGATCAAGATTTATTTCCAGCCGGGCTCGGACGCAAACGCGGACGTTACGCAAATTTCAAATCTGGCCATGGCGGACTTGCGCAGATTGCCCCAGGGAACGCTTCCGCCGGTGGTGATGAAAGTGGATGCGTCGAGCCTGCCGGTCTGCCTGCTGACGGTGGAAGGCGAAGGACTGAGCGAAACGCAGCTTCACGATTATCTGCAGTTCAGCATTCGCAACCAGATCGCAAGTGTTCCCGGCGCCACCGTGCCACCCCCTTACGGTGGCCGCTACCGGCAGATCATGGTGGATGTGGATCCGCTGAAGTTGCAGGCCCACGAGTTGAGCCCCATGGATGTGGTGCGCGCTATCGATCAATCAAACCTGATTCTTCCTGCGGGCGACGTGCGCATCGGGCCGATGGATTACAACATTTATACGAACGCACAGGTGGCCAATGCGGAGGCCATCAACCAAATTCCACTTAAAACGGAAGGCGAGAAATCCGTATTCGTCTCGGACATCGGGAAGGCGGTGGACAGCTCGTCTCTGCAATACAACATCGTGCGGGTGAATGGGCAGAAATCCGTGTACGTCCCCATCCTGAAGCAGGGCGGCGACACCAACACGATCGCGGTAGTGGACGGAGTGCGAAAGGCAATCAAAACTCTGCGCGATATTCCGGCACAACTGAAGACGCACGTCGTTTTCGACCAATCCGTGTTCGTCAAAGGCGCGATTTCGACCGTGCTACGTGAAGGAGGTATGGGAATACTGCTAACGGCCATCATGATCTGGATGTTTCTGGGAAGTTTTCGGGCCACGGCGGCAGTGTTCCTCTCGATTCCCCTTTCCGTACTGATTACGTTTTTCGTTCTGCATTCGGCCAACAAGACGATCAACAGCATGGTGCTGAGCGGGCTTGCGCTGGCTTTCTCGCGGTTGATTGACGATTCGGTGGTGGTGCTGGAGAACGTCTACCGCCATATGGAACTTGGCGAAGAGCCCGAGGCTGCGGCCATAAACGGAGCGAACGAAGTAGCGCTGCCGGTACTCGCGATTATGCTGGTGGCGGTGGTGGTCTTTTTTCCGGTTACTTTTCT
>Ga0302183_10000355_pt1 | contig 21917 bp, 21 predicted proteins | sample I_Palsa_N3_2_FD_200232 | JGI IMG/M metagenome (GOLD analysis project Ga0302183, IMG submission 200232) | Peat permafrost microbial communities from Stordalen Mire near Abisko, Sweden - I_Palsa_N3_2 | ecosystem: Environmental > Terrestrial > Soil > Palsa > Peat permafrost | place: Sweden...
CTTAGAAAATGTTCCGTTCCACAAAAGGAACGTCAGACTGTATGTGGCGAATTATAGGGACCTCCTCACCCCGATAAAATCCCTATTCAACCAATTCAGGGCAAACACCTATATCTTTTATCAACCAATGATACTTCGCGTATCTATTTGGTTGCCGAGACTCTTTTCATGGGGCCGTGCGCACTATGTTCTGCCTTCGAAATCGCGGATCAGCTTGAGCGGTTCAGAGCAGAGGTTGCTCGCGCCTCGCATTTGACGAGACGCCGGGTTATTTTTTCAGGAGGATCGATTCCATTCCAGGCAAGCCATATCGATCGACACATCCTGCAACCCGGCCATGCCACTGATGGTTCTTAAAAATACGCTTGGTGCATCACTTTGAGACGCTCTGCACCCGAGCCTTTAGTTTTCAGGCGACGCTGTGTGCCAGAATTTACTTAACGAATCCCTAGCGGCCGCAGTAAGCCGCCCCAGGTGATTCACGCGACCGCGCGTGCCCTTGCTGCAGGCGAGGTCAATCAAGCACCTAAACGCCATAGATCGCGCATTCCGTCGGAGGAAGCGCCACTCATTCTGTTGTGTGTAAATTTTATGTTAGAACAACTAATTAAGCACAAGGAGTTAAAAAGATGAAGCGCAGAAGTTTTATGACCAATCTTTCGGCAGGCGTAGTCGGAACGGGGTTGGCCATGTCCAGTGTAGCCAGCGGGGCGCGAGAAGAGACAAAACCAACCTTCGTGTTCGTCCACGGCGCCTGGCATGGTGGATGGTGTTGGGCGGAAGTGGTCAGATTGCTGGCTGAGCAGGGCTACAACGGAGTGACCTTAGACCTGCCTGGGCATGGTCTTCGTGCCCAGTTTCCAAACGCATACACAGTCACCCCCCAGGACGCGGCGGGATTGAGCACCCAGATCTCGCCACTAGCGGCGATTACGCTTAACGACTATCGCGACCACGTGTTGAGCATCATCAATGGCCTCGTCTACAACGGCAGCGGGCCCGTGATTCTGGTCGGGCACAGCCTGGGCGGCGTAACGCTCAATGCGGTCGCGGAAGCCCAACCCACTTTGATCAAGCGATTGATTTATCTGACGGCCTTCGTCCCCATTGCGAAACCGACGGTGCTCGACTATCTGTCGCAGCCAAATTTTGTGGCTTCCCAGCTTCCACCATTGTTCTTAGGCGACCCTACCACATTGGGGGCGGCGCGCATCAACCCCAATTCGGGCTATCCCACCTATGTCGGCAATGTCAAAAACGCGCTCTACCTCGACGTCCAGGACAATGTCATTACCGCGACCCTGAATATGCTGACGCCGGATGAACCGCTCCATGGGCTATCGGATGCGGTGACCGTCACAGCCGGACATTGGGGCAGCGTGCCGCGATCGTTCATCCGCTGTACCAACGATCACGCCATTCCCCTCGCCGGGCAAGATCAGATGATCGCCGAGGGCGACAAGCTCACGCCGCGAAATCCTTTCATGCTGAAGACCATCGACAGTAGCCATTCGGCATTTCTCGCGCATCCAGAAGACGTGGTGAGAGTGTTGCTCGAGATGGTCTGACGATCGCGGCAACGCAAACTCACACGCTGCCGCCGGTCAGTCCGATCGACAAGCCCGACCGTGACCCGGAGACGGAACCTTGTATCCTGCAGAGCAGCGTCTAAAAGCGTTGTTTGTAGCTGGCCTCGCGGGCGACGAGTCGGCGTATCGCTCATTCCTGTGCGAACTGAGACGTCATCTTCGGGTCCTTCTTCGCCGGAGAATTCCGCAACTGCGTGAGGACCTCGAGGATCTCATGCAGGAAATCCTGGTCGCTGTACATAATGCTCGCCATACTTATCGCCCAAACGAACCGCTGACCGCCTGGGTTCGCGCGATCGCCCGTTACAAGCTGATGGACTTCTTCAGGACGCGAGCGCGGCGAGAGTCATTGCATGAGTCAATCGACGACTATGATGACATCTTCTCGAGTTCCGACGAGGAGTCCGCCGATGCTCGCCGCGACATCGACAAACTTCTCGGCCAGTTGCCGCACAAGCAGCGGCTCTCAATTCTGCATGTCAAGCTGCAGGGATTGTCGATCGCCGAAGCCGCAAGGTTGATGGGCCTATCGGAGTCCGCGGTGAAGGTCAGCATTCACCGCGGACTCAGAGTACTCGCTATACGAGTCCGAGGGATGGCATGAGAACGGACGATCTAGTCGGGTTACCACCAATTACTTCGGAACCCGAATCGGTAATAAGGCCAACGCAAAGGATTGTTGATACGCATCCAAAAACGAAAAAGGCGCCGCCAAGCAAATTGTTACTCTCAATTGTGGAATCGGTCGCGCGCAGCCGGGCAAATTCTGATTGAAGTCCAATCTGACCTTTACCCTGCGAGTTCCGAAAGGAATTCGGTAAGAGCCCCCTTCGGATCATCTTCCTCCGAGACAAACATCTCTATCCGCCAATGGCCGAGCACCTCTTCCGCGACAGGATGTGGACGGTTCGTGAAAAGGTATGACTTGGGCCGGGCAGACGCCGAAGGGAAAAAGCTGGGGCGTAGAGACGCGCTGTCGCCCGATCAGAAAGCCGAAATCAGGAAGAAGCTGGCGAAAGGAGCGACGGCCTGCAGTCTGGCGAGGGAGTACGACGTATCGCACCCCACGATATTGAAAGCGGTGCAACACGGCTAACCGGTCCGCAGCTATAGCGCCGGTTGTCGCCGGGTTACATAGGATTCGCCGTATGTTCGCGGGGATCATTGGTGTTCACGGGTCGCCTCCGAGAGAACTAGATTGAAAATAATCATATTGATCCGTGCTGCTCGGCTTCAGGCTATCTCTCGCCAGGGTGTACGCGACTGATCCCAGCACAAATCGGAATCGGCCATGTCGATTACCAGCGCAACAGGCGGGGGCCGAGCAGCGCACCGATCACCGTCGGCACCAGCATGCCAAGCAGATACCATGCGCCCCAGAAAGGGATGCCCATCTCCGGGCAATGCAGGCAATACGCCAGCGTCGCAGTCGAACCGGCCAGTAAGCCGCCCGCCGCGCCCGTCAGGGCAAGCCGGGGCGGCGCCAATCCTTTGAGTGCCCAGAACACGGCGATAAAGCCGGGAATCGACAGCATCGCGATATTGAACGGACAGACCCGCCAGGTTTTGCCGAGCACCAGCGCAAGCCGTGCGTCGTCCGGCGCAGTCATCAATACATATGCTGCGGCCAGCCACACCGCCGCGACCGGCGCAGCAATCAACCAGCCGCTACCACCCGCTCGCACGCCAGGCCGGGCGAGCCGCGTCGACATCCACAGCGAGCCGATCATCAGACATAAAGGCAACGCGATCTTGGCCCAAAAGATTGGCGTGGCTGCCACTTCGGCGAAGTCGGGCCGGATGCCGAGCACCACCGCCGTGGTCAGCAAAGCACCGGTCGCGCCCACCAGCACCGCAACGCCAAAGCGTTTCGCTAGTGCGTGACGGTCCACCGGCGCGACGCTGGTGGCAAGCAGGAAAATGAAGTCATCCGTTTTCATCGCGTTCCTCGAATCTTTGCAGCCAATGCCTTGAGTCCACGGTGCACGCCAATCTTGACCGCGGCCTCCGACAAGCCCGTCAATTTCGCGGTCTCCGTCACGGACAGCCCTTCGAGCTTCACATGCATGATCGGCAGACGCTGGCGATCAGGTAACTGTTCGAGCAGTTTCCTGAGGTCGCGCTTTGCTTGCGCCGGCTCGAGATCGGGTGCGGCGAGCAACTCGAACGCGTCGTCAAGCGGATCGTTCAGCGCGTCGTGTCGGGCGCGCCCCCGAAAGTAATCCGTCAGCTTGTAGCGCGCGATCGCGTGAATCCATGCCGTCAGCGGTTCCTCAGCGCGATATGTGTGCCGTCCGTTGTGAATTGCTAGCAGTATTTCCTGCACGAGATCCTCGATGTCGGACGCGCCATCATGAAGCCGCCTTCGCAGGAAGCCGCGCAAGTGGGCACCCAGTTCCGCCAGGAATTGCCGGTACGCGGCGCCGTCGCCGTCCAGGCCCCTCAGGAACAGGGTTCGCAGATGCGCCTCTTTTGCCTGCGCTGCAGTGATATCGGTAGTTCGATTCATCTGGGGCGTCGGTTACAGGAAACAGGAATTTATTCAATCTCTCCGCGCGTTGGAGTTCACGGCCGCGCCGCGCGTCCCATTTTGATCCGTGTAAGCAAAAAAATTTTACGCCTGCTGTAACCGTATCGGGACACGTGGCGAACTACCTCACAGATGCGGGAGGATGACGCATCGGTAGTTGCCGGAAAGCGGGTTTACCCGATACACACGTGGGCCGTATACGCCGCATCGGCTGCGCTGGCCCGATTAACAACATGCAAGGAGTCGTCATGAAAAGTATTGCAATCGCAGCATTCGCCGCAGCGTTGCTCGTCAGCGGTGGTTCGGCGTTCGCCCAGGCGAGCGGCGCCATGTCCGGTGATTCGATGTCGAAAGACACGATGAGCAAAGACTCGATGGCCAAGGGTTCGATGTCCAAAGATTCAATGAGCAAGGACGCGATGGCCAAAGATTCGATGAGCAAGGACGGCAGCACGATGAAACCCGACGCGATGAAGAAAGACGACGCGATGAGCAAATAAGTAGCCAAGGTGCGTTCCCGGCATGCCGGGAACGCACCGCCGAATCCTCATACCGCTTCGCTTATCCGGCGGGAGTCAGTCATGCGGGTCACATCATTTCTGTCTGTCGCCGCGGCGTTGATTGTCTGCGTCGTTGGGGGTGCCAGCGCCAGTGCCAGGGCCGCGTCGTCCTGTAGTGTCAGCAGCCCGCCGCACCGCGTGGCGCTGGTCGAGCTATATACAAGCGAAGGGTGCAGCAGTTGTCCGCCTGCCGAGAACTGGCTGAGCGCGCTGGATCAGGGGCACACGGCCAGCACGATCGTACCGCTCGCGCTGCATGTCGATTACTGGGACAGCCTCGGCTGGAAAGACCGATTCGCACAATCGACTTTTACGATACGCCAGCAGCGCCTGAGCGCCGAAGGTCGTCAGCACACGGTATATACGCCCGAGGTATTCGTCGACGGACGCGAACTTCGCGCATGGTCGGACGACGCGCGTTTCGTCTCAGCTATTCATCAGTTGAACGCCGAAGCATCGCAGATCGATATTCACGTGGAAGCGCATCCGATACAATCGGGCCGCATCATGTTCAAGGCAACGTTTCTGGCTGCCGGCGAGTTGCCTGACGATATCGTCGCCTACGCTGCAGTCTACGAGAGCGGCATTGACAGCAACGTAAAAGCCGGCGAAAACGAGGGCGTGACACTACATCACGATCGCGTCGTGCGTCAGTGGATCGGGCCGGTTCCCGTAATTGACGGCCACGTCGCCATCACCGGCGACTATCCGGGCGGATCTGGCAAAAGCGGCGTGGTGGCGTTCGCCGAAAACCGGGCGACCGGTGAAGTGCTGCAAGTCAGCGAACTCCCATCGTGCGCCAACTGAACCAAACAAAGTCTTCTCCCGCGTCGACATCAATCCCGGAGATTCAACATGAATGCGATCAGTAAATCCCCCGCATCGCACAACCCGGCGCGCACGGTTCAACCTGCGTGGGTACGCATCGCGCACTGGCTCAACGCGCTGGCTGCGGTACTGATGATGCTGTCAGGCTGGCGAATCTATGACGCGTCGCCAGTGTTCCACGGTTTCAGGATTGCACCCGGCATCACGCTCGGTGGCTGGCTCGGCGGCGCGTTGCAATGGCACTTCGCGGCGATGTGGCTGCTGTTCTTCAACGCCCTGTTCTATCTGGCGATGAGCCTCATTACCGGGCGGTTCAGGTCGAAGTTCTTCCCGTTGTCGCCCCGCGCGATCCTGCACGACCTCGGTGAAGCGCTGAAAGGTCATTTGTCCCACGCGGACCCGAGCCGCTACAACGCAGTGCAGAAGTTCGCGTACCTGTTCGTGATGCTCGACATCGCGGTCTTGATCGTATCGGGGCTCGCGATCTGGAAATCGGTGCAGTTTCCTTTGCTGCGCGAATTGATGGGCGGATATGACCGTGCGCGCGTCGTTCACTTCTGCGCGATGTCGCTGCTGGCCGGTTTTATCGTCGTCCATCTGACGATGGTCGCCCTAGTGCCGCGTTCGCTGCTTACGATGATTCGTGGCCGCTAACCGAGGAGTGCCATTATGAAGCTATTCAAACCTGTCTCCCCGACCGTCGATCGCGAGTCGCTGAGTATCGATGTCCGTCGCGAACTCGATATGCCGTCACGTCGATTGTTCGGCAAGCGCATTATCACGCTCGGCGGCCTTGCGATGCTGACCGGATGCAGCCTGTCGGACGACAAATCGGTCGAAGCATTTTTATCGCGCGTGTCGAGCATGAACGACAGCGTGCAAGGCTGGCTGTTCGATCCGAGCCGTCTCGCGCCGACCTACACCGAAGCACAGATCACACGCCCGTTCCCGTTCAATGCGTTCTATGGCATCGACGATGTGCCGCACGTCGATGGCAGCGATTTCCGCCTGAAAGTGAGCGGCCTCGTGCAAAACAGGAAGAACTGGACGCTTGCCGATCTCTACGCATTGCCGAAGGCCGAACAGATTACGCGGCATATCTGCGTCGAAGGCTGGAGCGCGATCGGCCGATGGGGCGGCACGCCGTTCTCGGAATTTCTCAAGCGCGTCGGTGCGGACACATCGGCGAAATACATCGGCTTCAAATGCGCTGACGATTACTACGAAAGCATCGATATGCCAACGGCGCTTCATCCGCAGACGCTGTTGACCTTTACGTATGACGGTCAGCAATTGCCTGCAAAATACGGTTATCCGATGAAACTCAGAATGCCCACGAAACTCGGCTACAAGAATCCCAAGCACATCATGGAGATCTTCGTGACCAACACGTTTCCGGGCGGCTATTGGGTTGATCAAGGCTATAACTGGTTTGGTGGATCGTGAGTAGTAAACTGAAGACCGGTGCGCATCGCCGCAGGAACTCGTCATGCACCGATCGCAAGCCTCGCAAGCGCGTGCGAAGACGGCCGTCCGTGCCGACCTGTTGTAGCAGCACCCGGCGTTGTTTCACCTGCAATAGCAACCAAGCTGCCAGCGTCAGATGCCATGACAGCCGTAAGCGTGAGCTGAGTCTGCTTCCGCCTGCGCCCCCGATGCTGCCAACCCGATCATATCGATGTTGTCAGCGTAGTTAGCCAGGCCGGACTGGCGGACAGGAGAAGGGTTTCCAGTTGACGGTCTAAGCCAGTGATGACGATCATTCCCATCACAACGAAGAGCGTACCGAGCGTCCAGCGGACCGTACTACCCCAAGTGGCGAGTGTGCCCCGCATCTTCATGAGCGAAACTCTCGAGATCGTTCCGAGCAAAACCAGCGGCAATGCCGCACCCAAGCCAAACAGTGCCATCAGGATGGCGATGTGCCCGAGGTCCTGACCTTGTGCGGCCAGCGAAGTCGCCGCACCCAGAGTTGGCCCGACACAGGGGGTCCAAACGAATCCGAGCAGCAATCCCACCATCATCTGCCCAAGCAGTCCATTCCCTTCGACATCGTCGAGCGCCTGCTGCCCCTTCGCACCGATGACGGAGCTAAGCCGGGAGAAAGTCCTTTGAAGGGTGCCCGATAACATGACGAGGCCGAAAAGCACCATCAGGCCCGCGGCACCGCGTCGAAGAACCTCAGGGTCCAGCCCCGCCGACGCCCCTAGAGTGGCGAGAAATATGCCAACACCCGCAAACGAAATGGCCAGCCCCCCTGCCAACGCGACGATGCCGAATCGATGCTTAGCCAACGCTGACGTCGCGAGTATTGGCAGTAGCGGGAGGACGCAGGGGGACAGTACCGATGCCGCCCCCGCGACGAAACCCAATCCGTACGTTGCGACGGTGAATTGCATCAGAGCGCCTTTTCAAACACGGCCCGGATTGCGGCCTCCTGGGTCTGCCCCGTCGAACGCGCCACTTCGTGGCCGTTCTTGAAGACAACGAAGGTCGACTGCTGAGTCACCTTCAGTACTCTTTTCAGCTTTGTTTCCGAATCGAAGTCCGCTATGAAAACTGTCACCGCCTTCAGCTTGGGGTCGACAGAAAGACGGTCGACGATCGGCTTTTGAACCCGGCACGTTGGACACCAACTCGCATGCAGGTATACGACGACAGGCCGGCCCACTGAAACCGTCTGATCGAAGCTTGCCTGATTAAATGCCACCTCGCCCGCGAACGCAGTGGCTGATACGCCCACGATATGTTTAACGAATCGCATCCGGTTCACGATTAGGCCCCTTTGGTGGTTGGGAGAGAGGAAAAAAGTCGGTACCCCATCCTAGTTCGGATATTCGCCAACATCGGTTACAGCGCGGCTCAAATCTGTTGCCCCCAGTTCGTAGCTCTCGATGGGCCCAGATGCGTGCGGTGAAGCGGAGGCCGATTTCACGTTCGGATGTAACCGAAACGGGTTTCAGATCGAACTAGCAAAGGATCGATTGCAGCCGAGTTTAGCCTGTCTTTCGTTTCCCTTTGTGCGTACCTGTATTTCGCTTTCTGAACCCCGAGATCGATATGGCCATGGATATAAGCTTCGCATGCACGATGTGCGGCGATTGTTGTCACAACCTTCGTCTGCCCCTCAGCGTTCACGAAGCAATAAGCTGGTTAGAACGAGGGGGAGACGTCCAGGTGTTTTGCGAAGCGATGCCTTGGCCCGTTGAGCCATCGACGGATGATGGTCAGGTGAAACACCGGCGAATCCGCTCTTTTGCCGCCGAAAGCGGTGAACTCGCAATCCGAGTGCTGGTGACAGTCGTTGCCGCCTTCGATGGCGCCTGCCCGCACCTGCAACCGGATATGCGATGCGGAGGATACGAGGCAAGGCCGAACGTTTGCAGAATCTATCCGGCTGAAATCAATCCTTTCATTGAACTGATGCCAACACACAAGGCTTGCCCGCCGGAGGCCTGGGCCGTCGACAGGCCCTCATTTATCAAAGGCGGTCAAATCGTGGATTCCATCACGGTGGACTTGATCCGGAACTCGCGTGACGCAGCCATCCACGATGTTCCTGTGAAAGAGCGTCTGTGTGGTAACGCTGGTTTTCATACCGCATCTTTGGCCAATGAGGGATTTGTGACGTACACGCTCCCTCCTCGTGCAATGCTTGACGAGTTATACAGAGCGTTGGATCCGGCCTCACCTGCTACACAAGCGGTGCCATGGCGCATCCTGTCAAATCGACGCTCGACAGTCGATACCCTCAATTCGGTGGGCGCTCATTCGGAAACGCACACGGCTCTATTGCCGACCGAGGGGTACATTCCGCTCTTTGAAGCGGACTAGCGTCCGTTCCATTGGATTCCGAAGGGCAGCAACGTCTTGCCAGCCGACATTGCAGCGTCACACACGTTACGATATTCTAAATCATCCGATCTAAAACGACCCGGGGGCGATAAAACAAGGTTCCCCTGGCGTCTTAAGGTAGCCGCCACGCACGCTTCAGGCAGTCCAAACGCAAACCGCAGGAACACCATGATCGAATTCTATTTTCACCCTACGCCCAACCCCGCAAAGGTTGCCCTGATGCTTGAGGAAACTGGACTCGAGTATGAACTGCGACCCGTTGACACCAAGAAGGGCGAACAACACCTCGACGCTTTTCTTGCAGTCAACCCGAACGGCAAGGTTCCCGCAATTGTCGACAGGGCTGGACCAGGCGGGAGGGAAAGCAGGGTGTTCGATTCCAGTGCCATTCTGCTTTATCTGGCAGAGAAGGCTGGAAAGTATCTCGGCGCAGCAACTGATCGACCGGAGCTGCTCTCCTGGCTATTCTTTATCAGTTCCGGGCTCGGGCCGTTCTCGGGTCAGTCAGTACACTTCCAGCACGCGGCCTCGGAAAAGCTGCCTTATGCGATCAACCGGTTCCGCCGCGAAGCAGAGCGGCACTACCGTGTGCTCGATGACCAGCTCGCAGGCCGTCGGTATCTCGTTGGAGACACCTATACGATCGCTGACATGTCTGCGTGGGGCTGGATAGCACGCGCTGCGTTCGTGTTTCCCGGCATCGAAGATCCATTGGCACCGTTCGTCAATCTCAAGCGCTGGTTTGTGGAAATTGACGCCCGCCCGGCTGCGATTCGTGCGAGAGCGGTCGGGACCGAACATGCATTTAAGCAGGAGATGGACGAAACGGCGCGCCGCGCCCTCTTCCCGTCTAACTATCCGGCGCCGTAACACGGTTAGTCGCAGCGAGTCCCACGCCCCGATAAGAGCTGAAGCGCCGAAAGACTGAGTCAGACAAGGAACATGAGGAATGGAAATCAGGAACAGGCGAGTATTAATCACGGGGGGCTCCAGTGGTATTGGTCTGGCGCTCGCCCAGGTTCTGGGCTTGAAAGGTGCGCACATAGCGATCAGCGGCCGCCGGAGCGACCGCCTCGATGCGGCTATCGCGCACCTGCGTACAGCAGGCGTCGCAGCGAAACCCATCGCGGCTGACGTTGCAACGGAATCAGGTCGTGCTGCAACCGTCGAAGGTGCGCTCGAAGCGCTCGGCGGCCTTGACGTACTGGTGAACAATGCTGGCGGCGTGAGAGCCGGCAGGCTCGAGAACACCACAGAAGCCGAGATCCGGGCGATGATCGAAGTTGATCTTGTGGCCCCTGTCCTCCTTACCCGGGCGCTCCTGCCAAGCCTGCGTGACAGCGGCGACAGCGCCATCGTGAACGTCACCTCTGGAATTGCATTGATCGGCATGCCGTTCTATACGACTTACGCGGCAGTCAAGGCAGGACTCGCGCATTTTGGTGAGGCGTTGCGACGCGAGCTTTCGGGAGAAGGAATCCACGTTCTGACGGTGTACCCGGGCGCGACAGAGACACCCATGATGCAGAGTTCACGAGCCGGAACCGAACTAGGCTTCGTACGCGAGCCGGCGATAGCCGTTGCTGACGCAATTTGCTCGGGGCTTGAAGAAAATGCCCTCGAGATCATCCGCGGCGGTGAGGCGCGTGGGCAGATGATCGCTCTGAACCGCACCGATCCCGCTGCCCTCGACCGACGCTTCGCCGGCATGAAGGCCGCGCTCGGGGAAGCAGTCCGAGACCACTCTGCTCTTTGACTCAGGAGTCGGAACCGTGTATTCCGCAGAGCAGCGTCTGAAAGCGTCGTTTGTCGCGGGCCTGGCTGGCAACGCATCCGAGTATCACTCGTTCCTGTCAGAACTTACGTGTCACCTGCGGGGCTATCTTCGCAAGCGGATTCCACGACTTCACGAAGACATCGAGGATCTCGTTCAGGAAATCCTGCTGGCCGTGCATAATGCACGTCATACGTACCGCCCGGATGAACCTCTGACCGCGTGGATTCACGCGATCGCGCGTTATAAACTGATGGATTTCTTCAGAACACGCGCGCGACGGGAGTCGTTGCACGAACCACTTGACGAGCATAACGACATCTTTGCCGAGTCCGACAACGAACCGTCCGATGCCCGTCGTGATATTGGGAAACTACTTGGGCACCTGCCGGACAAGCAGCGGCTCTCGATCCTGCACGTCAAGCTGCAGGGACTTTCGGTTAACTCGCAGCAGTCAGCCTGATCCTAATGACTTGTGTCATCGAACTGACCGTGCCTGAGGGCTGGCCGATCCACTTGACTTGGGCGGGGATGGCGCTGGACATTGCGCCATGGGGGCCCGGCCGGATATCCATTGACCGTCTGTTGGCTGACAGGTCGTTCAGGTCCTGACCTAAAGTACTCATCGAACGCGATGTAAACCTGAGAGCGTCGGGAGGACCGGTTCGAACTATTGTCCGCCCCCCGACCCAGCTCCTGCCCGACACCCATATCCGTATCGCACTACGTATCGCTTTCGGAATGTAGAGATGTTTTCCATTGAGCAACATGAGAACTTCAGATCTGATACTCAGGTTGACTAACAATTTGACGCCGATCGAGTCTAATTTTGCGTCCAAGAGGCTCAATCGCGCGCTAAGTGTTGGCCTGGCAAGCAGCACGGCGTTGCTGGTGGTACTTTACGGCATCCGGAGCGATATGCCGGAATTGATATTGACGACGATGTTCTGGGTACGACTCGCGTTTCCGGTAGCAACACTCATAACTGCATTGAACCTCGCTGGACGTCTTGGACGGCCCGGCGCACCCATCAGACTGGCATGGTTCGTGGTCACACTACCATTCATTACCATGTTGCTCGTCGCCACGTTCATGGTGCTCGCAACCCCAAGAGGGTATAGCCTGCAACTGATGTTAGGTACAACGTGGAGCGTCACCACAGCGAATATTGTTCTGCTCTCTTTGCCATCACTTGTCGCTGTGATGCATGCCTTGAGGGGGCTCGCTCCTACTCGCCCGATACTGGCGGGTACAGGCGCCGGACTGATCGCTGGCGCACAAGGTGTGCTCGTATATTCCCTTTACTGTTCAGAGATGTCAGTACCGTTCTGGGGTGTCTGGTACGTACTGGGCATCATCATAACCGCGGGTATAGGCGCCCTACTTGCTCCACTATATTTGCGGTAGTAGTCCGTCGAAGGTGCCAAGCGAAATCACGTTGCAAGAAAGCGGGTTTCCTGATCAATACGGGTTGTACGTGTTGATTGGACACTGAGTCAACGCTAGTTGCAACCCACACGCGAAGGAACATCGTAAACGTGAGCGCGCAGCAAAGTAATCTGTTGAATCCTCTTTGGCCGCACAGCCGATCCGGCGTCGGCCTTCCTGCATCTATCCCGGAGCAACCACATGAAAGCCATCAAAGGAATCATTTTCGACCTGTACGGCACGCTCTACGACGTGCATTCGGTCGCTCGCCATTGTAGTGAATACTTCCCGGGCCGCGGGCTCGAAATCAGCATGCTCTGGCGGCAAAAGCAACTCGAATATACGTGGCTGCGCAGTCTGATGGGGCATTACCTGTCGTTCGAGGAAGCCACCGACGACGCATTGCGCTACACCTGCAGCCATCTGAAGCTCGCGCTCACCGACGACGTGCGAGCCACGCTATGCAACGAGTATCTGAAAATCCAGCCCTACCCGGAAGTGCCGGCAGCGCTCGCCGAACTTCAGGCCATGGGCTTGCCGCTGGCCATTCTGTCTAATGGATCGGTGCGTTCCATTCACAGCGTGGTGAGTCACTCCGGACTCGAAGGACGCTTCGCACATCTGATCAGCGTGGAACACGTCAAGGTGTTCAAGCCGCATCCCGACGTGTACACGCTGGCGGAAGACACGATGGGGCTGCACCGGTCAGAAGTTCTGTTCGTGTCGTCAAACGCGTGGGATGCCTCCGGGGCACGGCATTTCGGCTATCCCGTGTGCTGGGTCAACCGGGCAGGCGGCACATTCGAGGAACTCGGCCAGCAACCCGACCATGTGGTGTCGCGGCTAGACGAGCTGCCTCTATGGCTCGGGCAGGTGGTCCCGCGCTAATAGAGGGTTGGGGGGCGAGATTGCCCACTTCCCCTGCCGCAAGAGATCCAACACCACCGACATTGCCACACTTGGGCGACCGAACGGATCGTGTATTTTCGGGACGTGTAACCCGATCGAGGCTCGTGTCGAACTAGCAGAGGGACCGCGTCAGCATGCGCTGCGAGACAGGGTGAAGCGTCCTGCTCAAGTTTTCATTTCAACGACACCGCTGGAGATCTGGATGAAGCTGGTCCGTCACCGGAACAGCGAACAAAGGCGCTCGAGTTTTAGCAAAAAGCGATGCAAATGCAGAACGAACTGCTTGACCTCTTCAAGGAGCATAGGCGAACTGCGCCGGTTCCGTGGTGTGCTGCCTCATAACAGAAACGCATTGGTAGGCCACAATCAAGAGGTCTACCAGTTTTTTCTCATCCAGCTGTCATATCGCCCCTCAAGCCGCGACCAATGGATGAGCCACCCTCATCAGGAGACAACTCATGCTATCCCGCCTGCTTGCTGCCATTTCACTGCTTGTGGCCCTCCCCGCCGCCGCCGCGACATCCCGGCCGGTGGTTGTCGAACTGTTTACGTCCGAAGGCTGTTCATCCTGTCCGCCGGCTGATGCCTACCTGTCGGAGTTAAGTCAGGTGCGAAGCGACATTCTCCCTTTGGCCTTTCACGTCACCTACTGGAACGGTCTGGGATGGAAGGACCCTTTTTCCCTCGATGTCGCCACTCAACGTCAGGCTGAATACGGTCGACGCTTCGGCGACGGCTCCTATACGCCTGAAATGGTCGTCGACGGAACAACCGGTTTTGTGGGTTCGGACCGCTCATCCGCCGAGACAGCGATCCAGAAAGCGAAGGATGCCGATTCGACAGCCATGCCGGTATCTGCCGTGCGCAAGGGCAACTCCATCACTGTTTCAGTCGGTGCGGGCTCCGGAAGCGCGCAGGTGATTCTGGTTGGTTACGACGCGCAGCATGTGACCTCAGTCGGGCGCGGCGAAAACGGCGGGCGAACCCTGAAGGAGTCCAACATCGTTCGCTCGTTCCAGCAGATTGGCCAATGGACAGGCAAACCGGTTGTGTTCGAACCACAAGTACCCGCGGGCGAGAAGACTGCAGTTTTGCTCGAGGCAGCCGACGGGCATATTGTCGGCGCTACCCGCGTGACCGATGAGCCGTGACATGATCTCGCTCCGTCCTGGATGGACGCCTTGCCACGGCCCGATGTGCTTACCATCTTTTCGGTGAGGAGCAGGCAATGTCCCGATTCACTCGCATCGGTGCCTTCTTTGCCCTTGTCGCAATGGTTGTTCTTGCGCCATCGTTTGCGGTTCGGGCAGCGTCCTCGAACTGGACCGGCGATCAGCGTGCCAGTTCGCGCATCGTCACAGCAACCAACGGCGTACAGGGCAACGTGCTGCAGATAGGTGTCGAGTTCCGCTATCCAAAGGGGTGGCACGGTTACTGGCGCACGCCTGGCGATGCCGGCATTGCGCCGATTTTCGACTGGTCCGCCTCCCGGAATGTCGCGTCGGCATCGGTATCCTGGCCAGCGCCGTCCCGCCTCGTCATTTCGGGTCTGCAAAACAGTGTCTATACAGGCGATTTCATTCTGCCGGTGAGCCTCAAGCTGGATCGCCCGCATGAGGCCACCCGCATCGCGCTGGCGCTCGACTATGCGGCCTGCGCCAACGTCTGTGTACCCGAACATTCGGAGTTGACGATCACATTGCCGCCGGGCACGGACGAACCATCGAACGAGGCCGGAGATATCGCCGCGGCGGCGCGGCTGGTGCCGCAAGCCCCCACAGGGGCCGGAATCGACGTGGTGCGCAGCGCGCTGGAACCCAACGCTTCGGGCCGTCGCCTGAACGTCGAGCTGCGTAGCCAGGGCACCCCGTTTCAGTCTCCCGACCTGTTTGTCGAGGGAGCCGAAGCCGGTCTGCCCGCCGCGCCACAGGTCCACCTTTCGGAACACGGGCAGCGAGCCACACTGGAAGTCGAACTGCCACCGGCCCGCGACGAAACAGGTCCGCTGCGTCTGACCGTCGTGGACGGACCCACGGCGGTGGAGTTCGGCGCCACACCGGCTATCTCGGCGGTAAACAACGATCACGGCATCGCCGTCATCCTGGCACTGGCGCTCCTTGGCGGCATGATTCTGAACTTCATGCCGTGCGTGTTGCCCGTTCTTTCAATCAAGGTTTTCTCGGTAGTGAAGGCAGCAGGCGCCGAACGCGCAACCGCAAGGCGAGTGGCACTCGCGACGGCACTTGGGATTGTCACGTCATTTGGATTGCTTGCCGCCGTATTGTCAGTGCTCAAACTCGCGGGTGCGTCGCTTGGCTGGGGCATACAGTTTCAGCAACCATGGTTTCTCGCCGGCATGGCCGTCGTGACAACGTTGTTTGCGGCAAGCCTCTTCGACTGGCTCCCGATCGGTCTTCCGTCAATCCTTTCCGGAGGTGCGAGCGGTGCCGCAAGGCGGGGACCCGTTGTCGAGGCGTTCCTCGGCGGCATGCTTTCAACGCTGCTTGCGACACCTTGCTCGGCTCCGCTCGTCGGAACGGTAGTCGGCTTTGCACTGGCACGTACTCCGGTCGAGATTACAGCGGTGCTTCTCGCACTTGGGGTAGGAATGGCACTCCCGTTCCTGACGTTGGTGCTCGCACCTTCGCTGGCGACGCGGCTTCCGCGCCCCGGGCGCTGGATGGTCCAGTTGCGCAAGCTCATGGGCCTGCTGCTGCTCACGACTTCGGTCTGGCTGATCGCGTCGTTGTGGAGTATTGCGGGGATGGTGGTCGCGTCAACTGTCGGTATCGTGCTCATTGCGATGCTCGCTTTGCGGGCCGTCGTTGCGAGAGGGGGACACCTTCGGACAAACCAGTGGTCAGGCGCGGCAACTGCGTTCCTTGTATGCAGCGCCATTGCGATTGCTTCGATTACCCCACCCGGTGCCGGAGACCGGAACGCTCCGTCGTCCGAATGGCAAGCGTTCGACCCGGATAAGATCAGCACGCTGGTCGCCAGCGGCAAGACCGTGCTCGTGGACGTAACGGCAAGCTGGTGCCTCACGTGTAAGGTCAATGAACTGTCCGTTCTTGATACGGCTACCGTGCGTGCGCGGCTCGGACAGGACAATATCGTGCGCATGCGAGCCGACTGGAGCCGGTACAACCCTGCAATAGCCGCTTACATTCAGAGTTTCGGCCGCTTCGGTATTCCACTCGACATCGTATATGGGCCGCGCATGCCCCAAGGACAACTACTGCCGGAGGTCTTGCGAGCTTCAACGCTCTTCCGTGCACTCGACAATGCCAAGTCCTCGCAAACCGCAAAGAGCAACTCATCCTCCGGTTGACATGACACAACTTTTTTAGCAGTTCAGAGGCGCAGCTGTCTGAGCGTATTCGCTACTGCAACATTCGGCGCCGACGTGGAAGGACTGGGGCGTTCCCGTTTCCGCGCCTCGCCAAGCGAGACTCTCGAAAGCTCACCGAGACCCATCTCCCGCACGCGGCCGTTGAGCTTGAACCGGAACACCCAGGAGCGCGCGCCACTGTCCGCGATCTGCATGTAGAGGCCACCGCCGTCGGCGTAGTGGCCTGGAGTCACCTCCTTCGCCACCCGCAGTGCGCTGAGCCGATGCAGCTGTCGTCCTGCCATGTTGCCCTCCATTCCTACCCACAAAACCCATACCGCTACCCATACTTCTTGTGGAAATTGTGCGGGACCTTGGCGGAAGCAGCAAGCACGTCGTTACCCATAAACCGCTTTGAAATCAGCGATCTACAGGACGTCTGCGGAAGATATCGGAATGGCCGGGAAGCCTTGACTGGCGGAAGGCAGCCGGAGTCGAACCGACCAGGGAGTGTCTGACACCCCCTACTGGATTTGAAGTCCAGCCGCACCACCAGATGCGAATGCCTTCCTTCTCGGGAAGATGAAAAGACCAGACACGGCGACGGCAACGACACACTCAAAGTGTCTCGAGCAAACGACTGTCGCCGCGCACGAGTCGAAGATCGCGCTGGAAACGAGTATACCCAACGCGATCGAAGAACTCCAAAATCTGGATCGCACGCTTGCGACCCAAACCGCTCGCATCACGAAACGCGGACGCGCCCAGCGCACCGCCGTGCTCCTGCGCGAGCGAGCCAACCAGGCGCGCCAGCTCATGCACCACGTCGGGGTGATAAAAAAGATCCCGCACCACCTGATACACCGCGCCCTGCCGCGACAGCTTGCGCAACAGTTGCCGCACCTTATCTTCCGGCTCATGGATCTCACTTGCCAGATCGCGCACCCAGGGCGGATCGAAATGGCCTTGTGCGATCAAGGGTAATAGCTTCGCGGCCAGAGCTTCCTCGCTCGCATCGAGCGCGACGCTATGCTCCGGCAGATGCAGCCAGGCACCGCTTCTCACCACTGTCCCTTGCATTACCAGCGCGTCAACCAGCGCGCGCCACAACCCATCCGGTAACAGCGGCGCCGCGATACGGCGCAAGCGCGCGGCGTCCGGGCCCTGCTCGTCGGGCATGCGCACATGAAACTGCTCCAACGCATTCACGACCTGCGCACCCAACTGTTCCCAATGACGACGCAGCACGATCACCACATCGTCCGCGGTCTTGCCGTGCAGGGGGATGGTCAGTGCAGTCTCCGGCACACTCAGCAAGCTTGCCGGCAGCCCCGTGAGATGCATCAGGGTCGAACGCAGCATGCCACGTGGAGCCTGTTCGAGCAGCGGCTCGATCGTGCGCTCGTCGAGCCATGCTCGCAGCGCATCGAGCCACGCTTGACGTTCGGGAGTGCGACGCTTGCGCGCCGGACCAAAAGGATCGAGCACCCGGCCACCGCCGACGGTCTTGCTAGCCTGCGCATTACGCACAATGAGGCGATCGCCTGGCAACGCACAAACGGGTGCGTCGAAAACGAGTTGCACTCGCGCCGATTCGCCAGAATGCAGGCTATCGCCATCCAGCAACGCCACATGCGCGACCCGATGCGTCGTACCGATATGCACATGCAGCGGCGCCCAGTGCTGCAACGTAATGCCGGCATCGGCTAACAATGTCAGTTCGATATCGAGCCGTTCCGACGGCTCGGCCAAGCGCGCATCGACGATCCAGTCGCCACGCGCGATTGCGTCCTTGTCGATACCCGCGAGATTGAGCGCGCAGCGCTGTCCGGCATGACCCGTCTCTGCTGCGCGATTCTGCGCGTGAATACTGCGTACGCGCACCGGCGTCGCGGACGGCGCGAGCATCACCGTTTCGCCGGTGGTTACGCGTCCGGCGAAAACGGTGCCCGTCACGATCGTGCCTTGCCCCGTCAACGTAAACACACGATCAATCGCCAACCGCAACAACCCGTCATCGCGACGCGCTTGCCATGCCATTGCGGTTTCGTGCAGATACGTTTTGAGTTGCGCCACCCCGGCATCGTCCGGCAGCGGCGCGTTGGTTTCGAACGCAGGTGCCCCGGCAAACGGCGATGCCGCAAGCCACGCATCAATTTCTGAACGCACTTGCGCAAGGCGCGCCGCGTCGACACGATCGGTCTTGGTCAGCGCCACTGCACCACGCGTCACACCGAGCAATTGCAGGATCGCCAGATGTTCCTGCGTTTGCGGCATCACACCGTCATCCGCGGCGATCACCAGCAATGCAAAGTCGATGCCGCATGCACCTGCAGCCATCGTGTGCACGAGCTTCTCGTGGCCGGGCACATCGATCAAGCCCAGCACGTCGCCGTTTTCTAGCGGCGTATAGGCATAACCGAGTTCGATCGAGATGCCACGCGCCTTTTCTTCCTTGAGCCTGTCCGTATCGACACCCGTCAGCGCGCGCACCAACGTCGTCTTGCCGTGATCAATATGTCCAGCAGTCCCGACGATCATGCGTGCAACGCCTCACACTGCGAAAGGAACGTGGCTTCATCTGCGCACTCGAGGCAGCGCAGGTCGAGCCGCAATGCATCGTCGGTAATGCGGCCTATGACCGGACGCGGCAATGCATGAAACGCTTTCTCGAGTTTCATCAAAGCGCGGCCGCTACGCTTGCCGCTCGCAAGACGCACCACCAGTCCGTAGCTAGGCAGTTGCTCGACGGGCAACGCGCCGCTACCGATCTGACTGAACATCGGCTCTGCGCTCACGATGAAGCTCTCCCCGAGCGCGCGCTGCAGGAGCGGTAACGCGCGTTCGGCAAACGCCTGCATTTCCGCGGCTGGACGTGTCAGCAGACGCAGTGTTGTCAGTCGCTCGCTCAGGAATTCGGGCGCCTGATAAAGGCGCAGGACAGGCTCGAGCGCTGCAAGCGTGAGCTTGCCCACACGCAGCGCGCGTTTGAGGGGATGCTTTTTGATCTTGCGGATCAGATCGGCGCGTCCGACGATCAGCCCCGCTTGCGGACCGCCAAGCAGCTTGTCGCCGCTGAAGGTTACGAGGTCCGCCCCAGCGGCAATGTTCTCGCGCACGGTCGGCTCATTCGGCAATCCCCACTGTGCGAGATCGACGAGCGTGCCGCTGCCCAGATCGACCGCCATCGGCACGCCATGGCGGTGCGCGAGCGGTGCGAGTTCATCGAGCTCGATGCTTTTCGTAAAGCCGCTGATCGCATAGTTGCTGCAATGGACTTTCATCAGCATCGCAGTGCGCGGACCGATAGCCTCTTCATAGTCCTTCAGATGCGTGCGGTTGGTCGCCCCGACCTCGCGCAGCCTCGCGCCCGCGCGCGACATGATGTCGGGAATGCGGAACGCGCCGCCAATCTCGACGAGTTCGCCACGCGATACGATCACTTCCTTCTTCGACGCAAGCGCCGACAGCGTCAAGAGCACGGCCGCCGCGTTGTTGTTCACTACCGTGGCCGCTTCGGCGCCGGTCAGTTCGCAAATGACGTCGTCGATCAAGTCGTCGCGATCTCCCCGGCTACCGGTTGCGAGATCGAACTCGAGATTCATCGGACGTGTGAGCGCTTCAACAACGGCGCGCACGGCCTCGTCGGGCAGCAGCGCACGGCCGAGATTGGTGTGCAGCACCGTGCCGGTAAGATTGAAGACAGCGCGCAGACGGCTCTGCGCGCGCTGCGCCAACACAATGGCGGCCTGACTGACGACTTGAGATTCGTTGCACGCGGAGTCAAGGTGGGCCCCGCCCTGCAGAACGTCCGGACCGTCGTGAGACGTCGCAGACGCTATGGCGTGTCCGTCATCCTGCAACCCGGCGTCATGCACAGCGCCGGCCTGCAGGTCCTGCCGCAGCCTGTCGAGCGCGGCACGCACGGCGGCGAGCACCTGGGTGCGGCCGTATTCGGCGAGCAACGGCTGCACGGCCGCGGACGACATGATTCGTTCGACGGCGGGCACACGTGCCAGCAGCGCGTTTAACGGGTTCCCCTGCACTTCGCTCACGCGACGTTTCTCCTGCTTATGCGTCCGATGGCACTTCAGGCCACAGCAGCGGATTGGGGCTGCTGCGTCGATAGCCTGCTTCGTTCATCAACAGATCGAGCGTGAGGCTCGCGAGGTCATCTGCGAGCGGTTCGAACTCGAAATCTTTCTCCTGATAGCCGATCTTGCGATACGTATGACATTCATCACAGGATTCCGCCTTGAGGGCATCGCTACCACCCGCAATGCCATGATAGGCGATCCCTTTGGTCGAATCGCAATTCGAGCACTTGATGCGGACCACATGCCATTCGCTGGAGCATAGACCGCATTGCAGGTAGCGATAGCCCTGGTACTGACCGCCGACGCGCACGATGCTGGCAACTGGCAAAGCGCCGCAGACGGGACAGACACCAGACGTGTCGAGATAGGGAATATCGCGCGGATCGAAGCGACTCGCAAGATCGGTCCAGACTACCTGGAGGGCTGCCATGATAAACGGAGCCGAAGCGGGATCGATTTCGCTGTAGCGGTGGGCGAGGACTGCGTCGGCTTCGGTGTTGAGTTCTTCGGGGGTTTTTAGACGCAGGGCGTCGAGGACGTTACCGAGTGCGGGGGTGAGCGCGCCGGCGGCTTCGACTTTGTCCAGCAGGCGGTGGAGGATGGTGCGCCACTGAGGGTCTCGATCCGGCGAGAGGGCCGGGATTAGAGGCATGGAGTGGTGTTGGGCCTGGGTGATCGCTTCGCGCGATGGCGGGTTTGGGGTGATGGTTGCTAGCTCGTGGTGCTGGGCTTCGGATACTGTTGACATCAGTCTGATGTAGGGGGAGATCGGGTTGCTGGGTGCGAGGGTTTTTAGTCTCGCGGCGCGGGCTGCAAATATTGTCGCCCGTTCGGGCAGGCGGATGCGTGGGATCGCTGTGGGGTCTTGGGATTCTATCTGCGAGGGGTCTAGGATTTTTTGGGGCATATCAGCTGGGGCTCTTTCTTTGTGCTGCGCGTGCTTTGGGTCGGGTTGCTTTTTTGCCTTGCCTTGTGGGTCTTGGTTCCGTGTTCGTACGGTGTTGGCCTTTCCTTGC
>Ga0302183_10000364_pt1 | contig 21684 bp, 14 predicted proteins | sample I_Palsa_N3_2_FD_200232 | JGI IMG/M metagenome (GOLD analysis project Ga0302183, IMG submission 200232) | Peat permafrost microbial communities from Stordalen Mire near Abisko, Sweden - I_Palsa_N3_2 | ecosystem: Environmental > Terrestrial > Soil > Palsa > Peat permafrost | place: Sweden...
GTGACGATCCCCGATCCTATGATCGGTTCAGTGTTACTTCGCGCATATTCCAAGAATGGATCAGTCATGTACCACTTATTCGCGTTATACATCTGGCACCATTCAGGGCGGCACCCGATAAGAAAACGATGGGTGGCACGGTTGGCGGTCGTATCGCCGGGATGGAGCGAAACAAACACATACGACTCTCCACCGAGTGCGATAACAAGTGACCTAACGCAATCGGCCAATTCAGAGTCGTCCTCGGCGGCCATCAGCTTTTCGAAAAGGCCGCTTACTTCCGGATACGTTTGTTGAGTAGTCATTTGTCCACCCTCCAATGCGCTCGCCCAGCTATTCCCCCACGTGATTTTCCAAAAGGTGACGCCTTACTTCGTAATACAACGCCGCGAGCTCTTTCGAATAAGGATCCGCGTCCGCAAATCGATCGAGGTCGCCCAAAGCGATGATTGGAAGAACCTGAACATACGCGGCGTGATCCCTTTCAATCACTCGTCGTTCGAGAGAGAAGCCATGAGTCGTTCGAAAAAGTTTTAACGCAACACGCTCCCGGCCGACGTCAAGGCCGCGTTCAAAAATAAGGTTCTTCTTCATCGCCGGCTCCGCTTCGATGGTTGCGATGACCACAGGAGGAACAGGCAATCGTCTCGGGATCGATTTTTGAGTCGCTAGCGATAAAGTCCTCTGACCCACAAGCGTCGCATTCAACGATCAAGCCGTAGAACTGCTGTCGGCAGCACTGGCAAGTGAGTTGGTGAAGTTCTCCTGCAGCCAGCACTTCCCAGCCATCGCGAGTCGGAACGCCGCATTTAGGGCAAACAAGCCCCAGTTCGGAAATTACGTTTGTCATGATTCGAAAGCTTTTTGAAAAGACAATCGCGTTACGACAGTAAACGTCTGGTGATTACATTAGCACCGTATGCGTAGGTCTGCTCGAAGGTGATCAGCGGGGTACCCAACAACCAGTATCGATGGGTCGTTCCCCCAATTCGCCGCCGACCGCCATGCAGACCTCTGCAAGCGTTTGTGCAGCGCTCGGCGCGATCACATGTTTCAGTCCGATGGCGGGGGCAACTGCGGACAGGCGAGCGCTGGCAGCATGGCCACGAGCGAGACAGTGGACGAGAAGGCAGCGGACGATGATGGCCCGGACGGTGATTCAGAAGGGGCGCCTGAACGGCGCCGGCATTCTCACATCCCTGGCGACAGACTGCGGCGTTTGCCTCAAGTTTTGGACATGATCGGCCTTAGCAAATCGATGGTGTACAAGATGATGAAAACTGGAGAGTTTCCGCAACCGCGGAAAACACACCACGCTACCGGCTGGGTCGAGTCAGAAGTGCAATAAGGAAATTGCAACCCCTGACCCAGCCGATTAAAAACCGGGTATCAAGCCGGGTATCGTTTCATTCGATCGCCGACGAAACCCATACCAGCAAAGGACTACGCGCTGAGTGTAGCCATGTCGATCACGAAGCGATATTTCACATCGCTTTTGACCATGCGCTCGTATGCCTTGTCGATCTCGTCCATGCGGATCATCTCGATGTCCGACGTGATGCCATGCTTGCCGCAGAAATCGAGCATCTCCTGCGTTTCTGCAATGCCACCGATCAACGAACCAGCCAACGTACGGCGCTTGAAAATCAGGTTGCCGACAGACGGTGACGGATGTGCATGCTCCGGCACGCCGACGAGCGTCATCGTCCCGTCGCGCTTGAGCAGCGCGGTGAACTGATCGAGGTCGTGCGAGGCGGCAACGGTGTTGAGGATGAAGTCGAACGAGTTGACGTGTTTCGCCATCTGTTCCGGATCTTTCGAAATCACGACCTCATGCGCGCCAAGCCGCTTCGCGTCCTCGATCTTGCTGGCCGACGTGGTGAACAGCACCACATGCGCGCCGAACGCCGCCGCAAGCTTCACGCCCATATGACCAAGGCCGCCCAGCCCGACAATCCCGACCTTCTGTCCGGCCTGAACATTCCAGTGACGCAGTGGCGAGTACGTAGTGATCCCTGCGCACAACAACGGCGCCACGGCGGCGAGTTCAAGGTTCTCGGGAACAAGCAGCGTGAAGGCTTCGTCCACCACGATCGACTTGGAATAACCGCCGTACGTCACGCCGCCAATGTGTTTGTCGGGCGCATTGTAGGTGCCGACAAAACCGCTGCCTTCGCAATACTGCTCGAGGCCTTCCTGACAAGACGGGCAAGTGCGGCACGAATCCACCATGCAACCGACACCCGCCAGCGAGCCCACCTTGAACTTCGTGACTTCAGAGCCGACCTCGGTCACCCGGCCGACAATTTCGTGTCCCGGGACGTTCGGGTACACGGTACCCGCCCATTCGCTGCGCGCGGTGTGCAAGTCCGAATGGCACACCCCGCAATACAGGATTTCGATGCGGACATCGTGCGGACCCGTATCCCGGCGATCGAAGGCGAAAGGAGCAAACGGCGTATCGGCGGAGTGCGCGGCATAGCCATAGGTCTTGTACATGGTGTGGTCCTTGAAATGATTTGTTGATTCGTTGTGTGCGTTGCTTGTTTGTCGATACCGGGGTGCGCTGTCCGTTCAAAAACCGTGAACATCCGCATCGGCAGTCGACCCCGGCACCCTGTGTCACAACGGCCGGATCGATAGGCAATCAGCTTGATGAGAAGGCTTCTTGGGCTTGACGGCGTCTGGAACCGCGCCAAACCTGATTCAATGTCACTTGCATCGACATCGCCCGATTGTGCGGTCGCACAATCGCAGATGCGCTTGATTGAGCGCCGCCGGGCTTCGTTTCCAGATCTGAATCTGAATCCGAACGCCCGGAAGTTGCGAGCCTCCCTTCACAGAACAGTATGCGAATTCTGGACCAACCGCTCAATGGAAATATTGCGATTTCACAATTCCAATTAATGGAATGTCGTGTTGCAGCAATTCGGAGATTGATATCAGGACGTTATTTGCAGAAGCGGAGTGCCCAGCGTGCGCGTCGCCTGATCGCGACCAAACCGGATCATGCATCATCCTGCCTGGATCAATGCGACGCAACGTAGACGGAGTCGGGGCCGGCTTGAGGAACAGCGAAAGTCTTTTTCATCCGGTCTGCTTCTTCTATCGGACTACGCCCGAATAGCCGCTTGAATTCGCGGCTGAACTGAGACGAACTTTCATACCCCACCTGAGCACACGCCACGGCCGCGGTTACGTCGTTTCTCACCATTAAAAGGCGCGCCTGATGAAGCCGCGTCGACTTCAGATATTGCATTGGCGAGGTATTGGTCACCGCTTTGAAGTGCGAATGAAATGACGGCACGCTCATGCTCGCCTCCAAAGCAAGCCGCTCGACGTCCAGTGGCTCGCGGAACGACATATGGATCTTTCGGAGCGCCTTCGCGATCTTGCCGAAATGCCCTTGTCGCGTGAGTGCTGCGCGCATCGACCCGCCCTGCTCGCCTGTCAGCACGCGATAGTAGATTTCACGCACAAGCCCGGGGCCGAGAATCTCAGCCTCCGAAGGCAAACTCATCGTCTCCAGAAAGCGCAGTACCGATACACCCAGCCTGGCGTCAAGCGGTGTCGACATCATCCCTTTGGGCTTCGCTGGAGCACCGCCCGCCCGTTCGTCGAGTTGCAGCATCAAGTCTGCCGCCACGTTGAAGTCGAGCCGAAAATAGATGGCCAGCATGGGCTCGGCTTCGCTTGCCTCGGTTTCCATGGAAAACGGCACCGGCACCGATACCGCAAGATAGTGCTGCGCGTCATAAACATAAACGTCGTCGCCCAGAAATCCGCGCTTTCGCCCCTGGCAGACAATCACGATACCCGGGTCATACAGCACGGGGGTCCGGCTCAGCGGACGGTTCGAGCGCAGGAACCGTACGTCGGGCAGCGCTGTCAGGTTGTACCCCTCCACAGGCGCCAACACCTTCAGCAACGCAACCATGCGTTGCTGCGCGGTTGTCCGGTCATCGTGTTCATCGCGTTCAGGGGTCACGTCGGTCTCGTCAGTTTTTGCAGCCAGCTTGCAATGTGCCACTTGCCTGAACCGAAATCCACCGGCTCATAGGATTAGGCAAACACAACAGATGAACCGGCATTCGCGTTCTGACGCAGCGCTCCTATCATGCAAACGTTGCTGAGGTCTCATGTGTCATCGGAGATGCATCCCGACGCTCAGCCTGTCCACCGCTACCGGCAAGGAGTGCAGCACCATGAACCCCATCCAGGGCAAGAAGACTTTCCTGATTACCGGCGTGAGCTCGGGTTTCGGCCGCGCGTTCGCGCAAGCCGCGTTGAATGCCGGCCACGTGGTGGCGGGAACAGTGCGCCGCGAAGCCGACGTGCAAACATTCGAGGCGCTCGCAGCCGGTCGTGCGCACGCGATTGCGCTGGACGTCACCGATTTCGCGGCTATCGGTCCGGCTGTTGCGACAATAACGGAAAAAATCGGACCTATCGACGTGCTGGTCAACAATGCAGGATACGGCCATGAGGGCGTGCTGGAGGAGTCGCCGATGGAAGATCTGCGCCGGCAGTTCGATGTCAACGTGTTCGGCGCCGTCGCGATGATCAAAGCTGTGCTTCCCGCCATGCGCGAACGCCGGTCGGGCCACATCATCAACATCACGTCGATGGGCGGCTTCGTCACCATGCCGGGGATTTCTTACTACTGCGGCAGCAAGTTCGCTCTCGAAGGCATCTCTGAATCGCTGGCGAAAGAAGTCGCGGGTTTCGGCATCAAGGTAACCGCGGTTGCACCCGGCTCTTTCCGCACGGATTGGGCTGGCCGCTCGATGGTGCGCGCGGGTCGCAGCATCGCGGACTACGACGCACTGTTCACCCCGATCCGACTGGCGCGAGAGGCGAAAAGCGGCAAGCAGGCGGGCGACCCGGTCAAGGCGGCCCGCGTGCTGCTGGAGATGATTGCGGAAGAAAATCCGCCGGTACATTTGCTGCTTGGCACCGATGCGCTCAGCCTGGTCAGGGACAAACTGGCGGCTCTCAGTAACGAGATTGAAACGTGGGAAAAGGTATCGCGCTCGACGGACTTCTCGTGACGCCTTCAGGATTCGCCTTCATGACCCGATAGCCACGAAAACCCCTACAGCAGCCCGTCGCGATTCTGAAAACCGGGCTGCCGCTCTCGTGTACGATGGCTTCACATCGAGCCCGCGGCCAAGCCGAGCGTGACAGACAACGCCATGCTGCGAGCGCGCTGCAATAGCCCGCGCGCTTGAGCCGGATTTGCGCGCCGATCCGCTGTTAGCCGTCACCGGGTGGGGATTTCCATGCCACGTTCAGACTGGACCCGTGAAGCGATTCGCAAGATTGAAGCGGACTTCAACCGCTCCGCCGACACCCACCTGATTCCCCTGGACCTGCCCGGTTATCCGGCTATCCGTTTCTATTTCAAGGACGAATCGAGTCACCCGACCGGCAGCCTGAAACATCGTCTGGCGCGATCCTTGTTCCTCTATGCGCTTTGCAATGGCTGGCTGCGCGAGCAAAGCACGATTGTTGAAGCGTCCAGTGGATCAACTGCCATTTCCGAAGCGTATTTCGCGAGACTGCTTGGCCTGCCCTTTGTCGCGGTGATTCCGGCGGGCACATCGCGGATGAAAATCGAGGCGATCGAGTTCTACGGCGGACGCTGCCATCTTGTCGCCAAGCCTGCGGACATCTATACGGAATCGCATAGGCTCGCGGCGGAAACCGGCGGGCATTTCATGGACCAGTTCACCTACGCCGAACGTGCGACCGATTGGCGGGCCAACAACAATATCGCCGAGTCGATCTTCAAGCAGATGGACGACGAGGAGTACCCTGTACCGGCGTGGCTCGTTTCCAGCGGCGGCACCGGCGGCACGATCGCCACGTTGGGCCGCTACGTGGCGTACCGGCGGCACACCACGCGCATTCTTTGCACAGATCCCGAGAATTCGGTATTTTTCGATTACTTCAAAAGCACGCTCGCGGGCACGCCGGACAGCAGCTTGACGCTCGATGTCGGATCGAAGATTGAAGGCATCGGCCGTCCGCGTGTTGAACGCTCCTTTGTTCCGACATGTATCGATGCCATGCTCAAGGTGCCCGACGCGTTGTCCTTTGCTGCCATGCGCTATCTGGCCGGGCGCTTCGGGCGCCGCGTAGGCGGCTCGACGGGGACCAATTTTGTCGGTGTCCTGTATCTGGCCGAGCGCATGAAGCAGGCGGGCGAACACGGTTCCATCGTCAGCCTGCTGTGCGATAGCGGCGAACGCTATAGCAACACCTACTATGACGATGCCTGGTACCAGGCGCAGGGAATTCCGGTCGCGCAGCCCGATGCGCTGATTACTCGCGCGGTAGCGGGCGAAGCGGTGCTGACCCAGCAGAACATAGCGGGGTTGGAGGCTGCGGGAGTGGTAATTTAGAGTGCGGTGCGTTTGGGATCACGTGCGAGCATGGCAAGTGCAGCGAGCGTCGTGCTGGATCTGACCCGCCCTTATGAGATTGCTTATCAACCTTTTTGCTTCCGTAACCATGTCCGCAACGACGCGGTCCCCGGTAGATGAATCAGGACTCTACCCGCACCCAAAGCTGCTTGAGCGGACTTGCATCTGCAACCCGATCTGATCGCCCACTATTTCGCCCAAACACGATGAGGTTCCGATGACCCGTACTGTCGCCGAAAAACGCGCTGCCTTTCGCGCGCTTCACCAGCAAGGTTGTTTCGTGCTGCCCAACCCATGGGATGCAGGCAGCGCACGGATGCTGCAGCATCTTGGCTTTGCCGCGCTCGCATCGACCAGTTCAGGCTTCGCATGGTCCACAGGTCGCCCCGACTATGCGGTGACCTGCTCGGATGTCCTGCAACATCTGGGCACCCTCTGCGAGGCTGTGGACCTGCCGGTGAACGCCGATTTCGAGTCCGGTTTCGCTTCCGACCCGGCCACGCTCGCGGCGAACGTCAGCCTTGCGATCCAGACGGGCGTGGCGGGTTTATCGATTGAAGATCGCGATGTGCAAGCACCGTTCGGTCTCTACGAAACCGCTCTTGCGCTCGAGCGCGTACGCGCGGCCCGTGCAGCAATCGACCGGTCGGGCGACGACGTCGTCCTGGTCGCGCGCACCGAAATCCTGCTGAGTGATCCGAGTGCGCTCAGCCAGTCCATCGACAAACTTGTGGCCTTTGCCGCCGAGGGTGCGGACTGTTTGTACGCGCCGGGCGTCGTCGACAAAGCCGATATAGCGGTCATGGTTCGCGCCGTGGAGCCCAAGCCGCTCAACGTATTGATGATGCGGCCCGGCCTGAGCGTCGCCGAACTGGCCGACCTTGGCGTGCGGCGAATCAGTATTGGCGGAGGGTTGGCGCGGGTTGCGTGGCAGGCCATGCTGACGGCCGCCGAACAAATGAAAGCGGGGTCGTTCGATGGCCTCGCCAGCGCCGCACCAAGCAAGCAATTGAACGATGTCTTCGGTGGATTCGCCTGAGCCTGAGCGCTCGGCGCGAGCCCGGTCTTTTCACCAATGTCCCTGTAGCGCGGGGACATTCATGCATCGCGGGCCGATCGTGCAGCGGTATCAAGCGTTATGTAGCAGTCGCTCGCGCTGTATCGCCCGGACAACATGTGCGTGGCTGTGCGTGGCCGAAAGGGGTTGGCAAGCGCTATAAGTGCCTGATAATATTGAGACGTGGTTAGCCGCCCGGCCCCACGTCACTCAGGTTTCATTTCTCAAAGGGAGGCGAAAAGATGCTCACATCCAATAGCGCCGTCCCTTGCCCGATGCGCCGGCCAACTTAGGTCGCCGCCAGCGCGGGCACAGCAGCTCGCGCAATTTCCAGACAGTCCGTTGTTAGTTCGCCCGCTCATGCAGGCGCGCTCCGTCTGTCGCTCTCATTATCTCTCGACAGGAAAAGCCTCGTCGCGCTTGGCGCTACGGGCTGTGGCAAATGGCTTACACAAAAAAACTCGACTTCGGCGGACGGGCGTTCAAAGACGTTCTCGGTTTCACCGTGGTTCACTGGGGCAAACAACCGTGGCGCATCGTAGCCATTGTTGTGCTCGCGCTGCTGTCGGCACTGGCAGATGTCCTCACGCCGCTCTTCGCAGGCCGGCTCGTGGATGCGCTCGCCGCCGGCGCGGCCGGCAAGGAGCTGGCGTGGCGTGCAGCCACAACCGCGTTCAGCATCCTGGCGTGCCTTGGGCTGGCAGGCACGCTGCTGCGTCAACTCGTGTTCATGAACATCATCGTATTGACACTCAAGATGATGAGCGAAATTGCCGCCAACGCATTTCATCGCGTGCAACGTTTTTCGGCTGACTGGCACGGCAACAGCTTCGCCGGTTCGACCGTGCGCAAGATCACGCGCGGCATGTGGGCGCTCGACCTGCTCAACGACACGTTGCTTATCGCCCTGCTCCCGTCACTGGTGATGCTGGTCGGCGCAACCGTGCTGCTCGGCATGCACTGGAGCGTCATGGGCGTGGTCGTGGGCCTCGGGTCGCTGCTCTATATCGGGGTGACGGTCGCCCTGTCACTCGGCTTCGTGGCGCCGGCTGCGCGCCTGGGCAACGCCTGGGATACCCGCATGGGCGGTGCGCTGGCGGATGCGGTGAGCTGCAACACCGTGGTCAAGGCATTCGGTGCGGAAACGCGCGAGGAAGCTCGGCTTGCCCGCGTGATCGGCAAGTGGCGTCACCGGACGCGGCGCACGTGGGCACGCGGCACGATCAACGGCGGTGTGCAGGGCGGCATGCTGGTGGTCATGCAGGCGGCAATCCTGGGTGCGGCGCTGTTGCTGTGGGAAGCCGACAAGGCCAGTGTTGGCGACATCACGTTCACGCTGACCATGTTCTTCATGTTGCAGGGTTATCTGCGCGAAGTCGGTATGCACGTGCGCAATCTGCAGCGCTCGGTCAACGACATGGAAGAACTGGTATCGCTTGAAGCACAGCCTCTCGGCGTGGAAGATAAACCCGACGCCGGGCCGATCACGATCCGTGAAGGCGAGATCCGCTTCGAGCATGTGACCTTCAGCTACGACGGCCACACGAAGCCGCTCTATGACGACTTCTCGGTGCGGATTGCGCCGGGAGAGCGCGTAGGGTTGATCGGGCACTCGGGGTCAGGCAAGACGACGTTGATCAAGCTTATCCAGCGGCTGTATGACATCTCGGGCGGCAGGATCACGATCGACGGGCAGAATATTGCCGATGTCCGCCAAGCGTCGCTGCGCGGCCAGATCGCGATCGTCCAGCAAGAGCCGGTACTGTTTCACCGCTCGCTCGCGGAGAACATTGCGTACGCCCGGCCAGGCGCAACCCGTGCGGAAATCGAACGGGCCGCAAGGCAGGCCAGCGCCCACGATTTCATCGCGGCGTTGCCCCAGGGTTATGAAACGCTCGTGGGTGAGCGCGGCATCAAGTTGTCAGGCGGCGAACGCCAGCGTGTGGCGATTGCCCGGGCGTTCCTCGCGGACGCGCCCATCCTGATCCTGGACGAAGCAACGTCGAGCCTCGACAGCGAGAGCGAAGTGCTGATCCAGCAGGCAATGGAACGGCTGATGGTCGGCCGCACGACGCTGGTGGTTGCTCACCGGCTTTCGACGGTGCGGGCGCTGGATCGGCTGCTGGTGCTCGACAAAGGCAGGATTGCGGAGGAAGGCAGCCACGAGAACCTGATCCAGCTCCACAACGGCTTGTACCGGCGGTTGTTCGAACGGCAGGCGCTCGGTTTGACGACCGATCGTGCAGAGCCGGCGAGCGCGGCAAAAACCGGCCACGCGGCAAGCGGTTATGCCAGCGATCCTACGATGACGACCGGGAGATGATGCGGCGGTCCGGGTAGACCCGGGACCGCCGCGTTGTATCGAAGTCCGGGGGGGAGGGCAAACTTGTGATCCCGTACTTTCAAACAACGCGAGGCCGTCGCAGAATCCAGCGCGATGCGCCTCACGTTCCTCAAGCACCAAAACCCTTTTGCGCGAACCTGAAGCGGTGCCGGCGAGTGAATCGACGCGTGCAGTCCGGTGTCTGGTCCGGTGTCTGGCCCGGGAAGATAATTGGTGTGCGGTTGCTTCGACTCATCAGCTTGCCTGAGTAGATTGGCAGCGCACGCATCGATAGCATCGGTCAGTGGTTTCGGATAACTACTCACCCATTCGGTGTCCGGCTAGCGGCCAGCAGCGAAGGCCGGAGAGCCCGCGATCCGGTCAAATCTAAAAAAAACTTCATTCTCCGATAGCGTTGTTTCAGATTTCGCAAGTCACGAAATTCCATAATGAATGGACCGATTACACATTGGGAGTTTCGCGATGTACCAAACACTATTGGTCGAGGCGGTCCACGATTCCGGGCGTCAGGCAGTACGCTTCGATATTGGATCGAACGCGGCAATCCTCGATGTCAAAGACATCGACCTGTTGATTGAACGTCTCGGGCAGATCCGTTCGGGGCTGTCGCCAGCGTTGCCGCACGAACCGTCGCGCACGCATAACTATGTGATCGAGATTGATCCGTGCTGGTATCTGGACAAGAATCCGCTGTTCAACGGGGTCGTCCTGCTGTTGCGTCATACCGGGCTGGGTTGGGCCGGGTTTGCGATTCCGCAATCAAGCCTCGAGCGCCTGCAGGACGCTATTGTCAAGCCTGTGCCACAGTCGTTTGAAGTGAGCCAGATACCGAGTTGAACATGCGTGCCGCCGGCACGTTTGTCGTGCGTGTGCTGAGCCGCCCCACTGCCGGCACGTTGATGGTGATGTGGCGCGAACCAGCCCGCTGCTGCTATCAAGAACAGAAATGGATCCGGGCGCGCGCCGAAGCTCCAGGGCAATGCGCCCTTTCGTTCGCATCCTTCAAGGCAGGTGCCTGAGTCTTCAGGCCCCCAGGCTCATCACTCCCGCTGAACCGGGAATGCCGCATTGGCGAGACATCGCTAGCTGCATGGCCGAACGATCGCGAATCTTTAAGCTGCGTCTTTAAACCGCGAGACGACAAACCGCCAGGAACCTTAAGGCCAGCCGATTTCCTTGTCGGCTGGCCTTAAGGTTTTTTATCCGCCTCGCACACTCATTCGCAAGCAAAAAATCGACGCCGCGTGAAAACCCGCGGCATCGATCATTTACCAACTCAAACTCCGCAACTTAGAACCGGTGACGCATGCCAACCGTCACAGCCACTTGCTTGTCCGTCGTTGACGGGCTCAGGCCGTTGATGGCTGCGTCGCCGAACACCGTACCGTCGCCGCCCGACGCGTGTTGAAACACCCCTTCCGCATATACGTCCGTGCGTTTGCTCAGGCTATAGTCAGCGAGCAGCGAGAACTGGTGATACTTCGGCTTGGCATCGCCGGCGGCCGTATTGAACGAACCGTTCGTGAACGTGTAAGCGCCTTCGAGACTCATCGCCGGTGTCAACGCGTAACGCGTATTCACTTCGTAGTTATCCAGACGCAGGCTGTTACCCGACAAGGCCGTATAACCGTCGTTCATGTTGATCGCATCGAGACCGTCGAGTTTCGTGTGGGTGTACACGAATCCAACCGTGGCCGGGCCGAAAGCGTAGTTGACACCACCACCGAACGTGCGTTGACGCGCAGCGACGAACGTTGCCGTGTTATTCGCTCCCGACACTGCGCCATTGGCGTTGTCGCCCTGGCCGGGATTGTTGATCTGCAAATACGACGCAGCGAAGCTCAACGGGCCATTGGAGTAAGACGCGCCTGCGCTATACGCACGATTGTCCGAGAACGCGCCCGCCTTGTTCGAAAAGCCGTACAAGCCGCCGAACTTGAAACCGGCGTAATCAATGCTCGCGAACTTCACCGAGTTGCTTATGCTGAAGCTGTTGTCCAGATTGTCGTTGTCGAACGGGTGGGCGGCAAGGTTGTTGCCCAGGCCCTGGCCGGCTTCCGACAGCGGCGCCAGATAATCAACCGTGGAATCGTATTGCTTGCCGAGCGTCACCGTACCGTACTGGTTCGATTGCAAACCCACATACGCCTGACGGCCGAAGATCTCGTTCGACTGCGAGAACGCGCCGTTGTTCACATTGAAGCCGTCTTCCAACTTGAAGATGGCGTGCATGCCGCCACCCAGGTCCTCGCTGCCCTTCAAGCCCCACAGCGTGTCGCTGACGTTGCCGCTACCCACACCCCACGACTGACCCGACGAGGCCGTTCCCGGCGTGTGCGAGTTGTTCGCGTACACCACGCCGGCATCGATCACGCCATACAGCGTGACGCTGCTTTGTGCGTGGGCGGCTACTGCGAACAGGCTGGAAATGGTTGCAGCCAACAGAACTTTCTTCATCATGAACTCCACTTAGATAACGGGTTCCGGGTCAGGAGGCAGCTTGCAACGCTGCGTGACTTGGGCGTGCGCCCAAGCGAAGCGGACAATGCTTCAAGCGGGAGGACATGCAGCGTTGAGTGCGGCCTTGACCTCAGAGCATCGAAGTCTACGGAGCGAGTGGCTCCAAAGGGCGTGGCCGAACTGAATGACAGATTTTCAATTTCTGCAAGTGAGACCAGTAGGATCAGCGCGAGCCCAGACGTACGCTAGGTTTAAGCGATATTCTTGTTCTGCGGCATTTTCATTATCAAGGGTTTGCGTGTATCGAATGCGCCACGCCGTTGATTTATGGTTGCCTTAAGAACGGCCGACAAAGTTAAAAAAGACTTAATAAAGCAGGCGCGTCCTTGTTACGTCACGTAGCAGATCATGCTGGCAGTCAAATCGATACGGGCTGCCCATCATGAATCAGCTACAAGCAATGCGCGTGTTCACCCGCGTGGTCGATCTCACCAGCTTCAGCCTGGCCGCCAAGCAACTCGGCATGTCGGCCGCCGCAGTCACCCGTAGCATCAGCATGCTGGAGGCGCACCTGAACATGCGCCTTCTGAATCGCTCCACGCGTCGGCTCTCCTTGACCGAAGCAGGACAAGCCTACGTGGATGGCTGCCGCACGATCATCCAGCAACTCGATACGATTGAAGAGAGTCTCGTCCGCTCGACCCGCGATCTCAGCGGAACACTGCGCGTAGCGGCGTCGACCACGTACGCCGCATGCGGCCTGAGTAATCTGCTCGCGGCGTATCGTGCATCGTATCCGCGCATCGGCTTTGACGTGACGACTTATGACTCGCCGATAGAGTTAATAGAAGGCGGTTTCGATGTTGGTTTTTCTGCGGATCGCAACCTGCCCAACTCGTCACTGGTGTGCCGTCACCTGACCGCGTTCAAGGAGGTCGCCGTCGCCTCGCCCGGCTATCTCTCTCAGAACGGCACGCCCGTGAATCCCGCGGCGCTCGCGCATCATCATCTGCTCTCGATCTCCGACGGCTCCGCGCGCAATTGGGAATTCTCGGATCAGAACGGCGTGTATCGCGTGGCGACCGGCAACGCGCTGCATGCAACCAGCAGCGCCACGGTTCGTTCCGCGGCGCTGGCGGACATGGGGATCGCGTTGCTGCCGGCACCGCTGGTCAAAGACGATCTGGCGAAAGGCTTCTTGCTTCCCATCCTCGGCCAGTTCCAGATAGCGGGTGGCGTACGTCAGGTTTCCATTCTCTACACGGGCCGCAACTATCTCTCCGCGAAGGTCCGGCATTTCATCGACTTCTCGGTGAGCCAGTACCGAGCCCCTGACAACGCGGTAAAACTTCGTGCCGCGGCGTAACGTGCATTCCGAGCATCCCCCACTCTGGAGTGCGTTGTAATGCCGAAAGTACTTGCCATAGAGGACGACGAACTGATGGCGCAGGAAGTGTCGCGCGCATTGTCCGCGCCGGGCTATACGGTCCAGGTTGCCCGCACTGGCCGCGACGGTATTGCGAAAGCGATTGGCGGCGGTTATGACATCGTCACGCTTGACCGCATGTTGCCGGACCTGGACGGCCTCACCATTGTGACGACCATGCGAGGCGTCGGCATAGACACGCCCGTGCTGATTGTCAGTTCAATGAGCCATGTGGATGACCGCGTGCGCGGACTGCGGGCCGGCGGTGACGACTATCTCACCAAGCCCTTCTCTCACGATGAAATGCGCGCCCGCGTGGAAGCCTTGCTTCGACGCAAGGCCGGACCAGCATCCGACGAAACGGTCTTGCGCGTGCATGGCCTCGAACTCAATCTCGTGCGCCGCCGCGCCACGCTTCACGGCCGCGTGCTCGACCTGCAGCCCACCGAGTTTCGCGTGCTCGAATTCATGATGCGTCATGTGGGCCAGGTGCTTACGCGCACGATGATTTTCGAAGGCGTGTGGGGCTGCCGTTTCGATCCAGGCACCAACCTGATCGACGTCCATGTTGGCCGCCTGAGAAAGAAAGTGGATGACTCCAGTGGCCGGCCGTCGATCCGCACCATTCGCGGCTCCGGCTATTTGCTGGACTAATACCTTCATCATCGAGCGCAGTCACAAGGTGCGGAACGCCTTATGGCTACGCTCGATTTTCGTCATGCCCCTGCCCTCCGAAAACTAAAACTAGTTTCATTTTTCCTGCGCGTGGGTGATAACCCAATCCTTCCAGAATGACTGACACCGGCGCTGTCATTGCGCAATAAGTCCGATGCTTGGTCCGGTGCCTCGATGTCCCTATGTCTTCACATCATTAAGTCAGCGCGAACCATGCGCACCCTGAACGGAGCCGTTCTCAATGTTGAAAATTGTCCGATTAGCTTTGACTCGGCCCTATACGTTCATCGTGCTGGCGATGCTGATCGTGTTGATCGGTCCGCTCGCGGCACTGCGTACGCCGACGGACATCTTCCCCGATATCCGCATTCCCGTCATCAGTGTCATCTGGAACTATGCAGGGCTTCAGCCGGACGACATGTCGGGCCGGATTGTCACGTACTACGAACGTACGCTCGGTACGACCGTCAATGATGTCCAGCATATTGAATCGCAGTCGTTTCGCGGTTACGGCATCGTCAAGATATTCTTCCAGCCGAACGTCGACATAAGGACGGCAACCGCGCAGGTCACCTCGGCTTCGCAAACGGTGCTCAAGCAGATGCCTCCTGGCATTACGCCCCCGCAGATCCTGAACTACAACGCATCGACGGTTCCGATCCTGCAGATCGCGCTCACCAGCGATACGATCGACGAACAGAAGCTCGACGATTACGCGACCAACTTCATCCGTCCCGCACTGGTAAGCGTACCGGGCGTGGCCATCCCGACGCCTTCCGGCGGCAAGATACGCGAAGTGCAAATCGACCTGGACCCGCACGCGTTGCAGGCCGACCGGCTGTCCGCCACAGACGTTGCGAACGCGCTGGCGCAGCAAAATCAGATCGTGCCGGCGGGGACCGAGAAGATCGGCAACTTCGAATACAACATCAAACTGAACAACAGCCCGCTTGCGCTCGACGAACTCAACAACCTGCCTATCAAGACGGTCAACGGCGCGACGATCTATATCCGCGACGTAGCGCATGTTCGCGACGGCAATCCGCCGCAAGGGAACATCGTGCGCCTGGACGGGCATCGCGCCGTGCTGATGAGTATCATGAAGAACGGGTCGGCCTCCACGCTCGACATCATCGCGGGCGTCAAGGCGAAGTTGCCGCTGATCCGGCAGACCCTACCGTCCAGTCTCAAGATCGTAACGCTGGGCGATCAGTCCGTGTTCGTGAAGGGCGCCGTCAGCGGCGTAGCGAGCGAAGGCATCATTGCCGCCGCGCTGACCTCGCTCATGATCCTGTTGTTCCTGGGAAGCTGGCGCTCCACACTGATCATCGCTTCTTCCATCCCGCTCGCGGTGCTGGCCGCCATCGCCGCGCTCTCGGCCCTGGGCGAGACGCTCAACGTGATGACGCTTGGCGGACTCGCGCTTGCGGTCGGGATTCTCGTCGACGATGCAACCGTCACCATTGAAAATATCAACTGGCATCTGGAACAGGGCAAGCCCGTCAAGGACGCGATTCTCGACGGCGCCGCGCAGATCGTGGGGCCCGCTCTGATCTCACTGCTGTGTATCTGCATTGTGTTCGTGCCGATGCTTCTGCTCAACGGCATCGCGCGTTTCCTGTTCGTGCCGATGGCCGAGGCCGTGATCTTCGCAATGATCGCCTCATTCGTGCTCTCTCGCACCTTCGTGCCGATGATGGCGCAATACCTGCTGCGCCCGCATGCATCGGGCGGTCACGCGTCGGGCGAGCTTGCCGCCAGCATGGACCCGCACGGCACGACCCACCACGCTCCTTCGCAGAATCCGCTGGTGCGATTCCAGCGCAGCTTCGAGCACTCGTTCGGGCGCTTGCGAGGGGTGTACCGCATCCTGCTCGGGATGGCGCTCAGCAACCGCAAGCGGTTCATCATCGGGTTTCTCGCCGTGGTCGCGGGCTCCTTCTTGCTGTCGCCGTATCTTGGCCGCAACTTCTTTCCGAGCATAGACTCGGGTGAGATCGCCCTGCACGTGCGCGCACCGATCGGCCAACGGATCGAACAGACCGCCAACCTATTCGATCACGTCGAGAACACCGTTCGCCGGACCATTCCGCCGAACCAGTTACGTGCCATCATCGACAACATCGGCTTGCCAAAAAGCGGCATCAATCTGACCTACAACAACAGCGGCACGATGGGTCCATCCGACGGCGACATCCTGATCTCACTGGGTAAAGATCACGCGCCAACGGCCAAGTACGTCAAGAAACTGCGCCAACTGCTGCCGCGCGACTATCCGGGCGTGACGTTCTCATTCCTGCCGGCTGACATGATCTCTCAGATTCTCAACTTCGGCTCACCGGCGCCGATCGACATCCAGGTCAACGGTCCGAACCAGGACGGCAACTATGCGTATGCGCAGCAGTTGCTGCGCAAGGTGAAAATGATTCCAGGGATTGCCGACACGCGTATTCAACAGGCCACCACCTATCCGCAATTCACCGTCTCGGTGGACCGGACCCGCGCCAATGAACTAGGCATCACCGAGAGCGACGTGACGAACTCCGTGGTGGCCAATCTCTCCGGCACGAGCCAGGTCGCCCCGACTTACTGGCTCAATCCGAAGAATGGGGTGTCCTATGCGGTCGTCGCGGAAACGCCCCAGTACCGCATGACGTCGCTCAACGACCTCGGCAACCTGATGGTCACCGGCAAGACGGGCGAAGCGCAGATTCTCGGCGGCATCGCGACCATCAAGCGCGGTGTGGGCAACGCGATCGTCTCGCACTACAACATCGAACCGCTGTACGACATTTTCGCCACCACGCAAGGCCGCGACCTTGGCGCCGTTGCCGCACAGATCAACACGATCGTGCACCAGAGCGCCAAGGACGTACCGAAGGGTTCGGTAGTGACGGTGCGAGGTCAGGTTCAAACAATGAATAGCGCGTTCATGGGACTGGGCCTCGGCCTGATCGCGGCGATCGTGCTGATCTACTTGCTGATCGTCGTGAACTTTCATTCGTGGAGCGATGCGTTCGTGATCGTGACGGCGTTGCCGGCAGCACTCGCAGGCATCGTCTGGATGCTGTTCATCACGCACACACCGCTGTCCGTGCCGGCGTTGACTGGCGCCATCCTCTGCATGGGCGTGGCCACGGCCAACTCCATCCTGGTCGTGAGTTTCGCTCGCGAACGGCTCGCCATTACCGGCAATGCACTGGTCGCCGCCATGGAAGCGGGATTCACACGTTTTCGCCCGGTGCTGATGACCGCACTCGCCATGATCATTGGCATGTTGCCGATGGCACTGGGTCTTGGCGACGGCGGCGAACAAAACGCGCCGCTCGGGCGTGCTGTGATCGGCGGCCTGATGTGCGCCACCATCGCCACGCTGTTGTTCGTACCTGTCGTGTTCAGCCTCGTGCATCGCAACGACAAGGCTCAAGAGGATCACAACCTTTCCGGATCGGGAGAATCACATGTCCACTGAAATTGAAATCAATTCCCCTAAGCGCTTGCGTCATCTGAAGCTGGTCAGCGTGATCATCGCGTTGATTGCCGCGGGGGTGGTGACCAACGGCATCATCAGCCGCTCGCGTGCCGAACGTGAGCTGACGACCTGGACGGACGCGCAAGCGGTACCGACGGTGGCCACCGTCACCCCCAAGTTGCCAGCGGCAGAGCAGTCGCTGGAACTGCCGGGGCAGCTCGCGGCCTTCGTCAATGCACCGATCTATGCCCGAGTGTCCGGCTATCTGCAAACGTGGTACGCCGACATCGGCACGCACGTGAAGGCAGGTCAGTTGCTAGGCCTGATCGATACGCCTGATCTCGATCAGCAACTGCAACAGGCGCGGGCCGACCTCGCCAATACGGTTGCGAACGAAAAGCTTGCGGCCACCACGGCGCAACGCTGGACCCAGATGCTGAAGCAGGACTCGGTCTCGCAACAGGACGCCGACGAAAAGACCAGCGACCTGGTCGCGAAGCAGGCCACGGTCGACGCCAGCCGCGCCAACGTCGCGCGCCTCGAGGCGCTTGAATCGTTCAAGCGCATCACGGCGCCGTTCGACGGTATTGTCACTGCGCGCAAAACCGATATCGGCGCGTTGATCGATGCGGGCGGCGGCACCGGCCCCGAGTTGTTCGCCGTCTCCGACGCGCGCCGCCTCCGCCTCTATGTGAACGTGCCGCAAAGCGACGCCGCAGCGATCAAGCCTGGACTCACCGCCAAACTGACTGTCCCGGAGCGTCCGGGCATGATCTTCGACGCGAAACTTGTCGACACGGACGACGCCATCACGCCCGCATCCGGCACGTTGCTGGTGCAGTTGTCGGTGGACAATGCATCGGGCTTGTTGCTGCCCGGTGAATACACGCAGGTTCACTTCGCGCTGCCGAACACCGGCAGCGCGTTGCTCGTGCCGGCGAGCACGCTGATCTTCCGTACTAGCAACATGCAGGTTGCGGTCATCGATCCAAACAACCATGTGCATCTGAAAGACGTGAAGATCGCGACTGACCTCGGCACCCATGTCCTGATTGCATCGGGATTGTCGGCGAGCGACCGGATCATCGACAACCCGCCGGACTCGCTCGCCGAAGGCGAACTCGTACGCCACGCTGCCACCGCCGTGGCCACGGCGGCGACCGGACAGCCGGAGCGTGAGCATGGTTAAGCGTCGTGTCCTGGTAGCGGCAGCCTGCGCTGTCGCGCTGAACGCGTGTTCGTTCGCGCCCACCTACAAGGTGCCGGCCACGGCGATTCCCGCCACCTTCAAGGAAGCCGGTCCGTGGCAACCGGCCAAACCCGCCGACCGCATCCCGCGTGATGGCTGGTGGACCATGTATCGCGATCCGGTATTGACCGGGCTCGAAGCGAAGATCGCCACGGCCAATCCCAATGTGGCAGCAGCGGTTGCGCGGCATGACGAAGCCAGTGCTTACCTTCAGGAAGCACGTTCAGGGCTTTTCCCCACCATAGGCGCCGAATCAGACGTTTCGCGGCAACGGCAGTCGGATAACCGGCCGTTGCGCGGCACGGGTCAGCCGTCGACTTACAATTCGGCGACGGCCGATGTCGGTATAGGTTATGACCTTGATTTGTGGGGCAAGGTGCACAATCAGGTCAGCGCAGGTCACTCGCAAGAAGATGCCAGCGCCGACGATCTCGAGTCGCTGCGCCTCAGCCTGCAGTCGAGTCTCGCGTCAACCTATTTCGAACTGCGCGGCCTCGATCAGCGTGCAAAACTGCTCAACGACACCATCGACACGTATAAACGGGCGTTGAAGCTGACCGTGAGCCGTCACGACGGCGGCCTGGCCTCCGGCATGGATGTGTCGCGAGCGCAAACGCAACTCGCTTCCGCGCGTGCCGCCGCCGACGATACCCAGGCGAGCCGCGCGTTGCTCGAACATGCAATTGCAACGCTCACCGGAACGCCGGCATCGTCGTTTTCCTTGCCGCCGGACGTTGCATTCAACTATCTGCCCCACGTGCCCCTCGGGTTGCCCTCGACACTCTTGCAACGCAGGCCCGATGTTGCTGCGGCAGAGCGGCGTGTGGCTGCAGCCAACGCAAATATCGGCGTGGCGAAGGCCGCGTTCTACCCCGATATCTCACTCGGCCTGGATGGCGGATATCAAAGCGATACATTCTCGCCCTGGCTCGCGGCACCCAACGAAATCTGGTCGGTAGGACCGCAGTTGCTGTTCACGATCTTCGATGGCGGCAAGCGCAGCGCAGCCGTGGCGAACTCGCGGGCGGAACTCGCCGAGAACGGCGCGAAGTACCGGCAGACCGTGCTCGTGGCATTCCAGCAGGTCGAGGACGGCCTTGCGCTGTTGCATCATCTCGGCGACGAATCGGTCAACGAAGATCAGGCGTTGAGCGCAGCGCAACAGACGCTCGCGCTGGCGACGTCGCAGTATCGGGACGGCGTGGTGAGCTATCTGGACGTGGTGACGGCGCAGACCACGGAGCTGACTGCACAAATTTCGTCGCTGGACCTGCGTACGCGACAGCTGACGGCTTCGGTGTCCCTGATCCGGGCGCTGGGCGGCGGATGGACCGGGAAGCCTGCCTGAGGCTTTTTACAGTCGCAGAAGTAGAAACGCCGCCGGGTGCTTCATGGCCTCGGCGGCGTATTTACGTCAAACCCTCTTCGGGCAGGATCAGAAGTGCAGACGGATACCCGCTGCGACCACTGCCTGCTTGCCGTTCGACGACGCAGCGAGGTTATAGATCGAAGCGTTGCCCAACGCATTTCCCCCCGTTGCGCCAGTCGCGTGCTGGTAGACGCCTTCGAGGTAGACATCAGTACGGCGGCTCAGCGCGTAGTCCGCTTGCAGCATGAACGCGTTCCACTTCGGCGAGAGGCTCGACGTGGCGGTGTCGAACTTGCCATAGGTGAACGTGTACGAGCCGCCCAGGGTCAATGCCGGCGTCAGTGCATAGCGGGCGTTCAGTTCATAGTTGTTGAACGTGAGCTTGTTGCCCGAAAGCGCCGTATATGAGCCACCCTGCGAGATCTCGCTCGGGTCGTCGAGTGTGGTGCGCGTGAACACCGCGCCGATGGTCGCCGCACCAATGACGTAACGCGCGCCAGCGCCCATGATGCGCTGGCGGCCGCCGACCAAGGTTGCGTCGCCGTCGCCGCTCGAAAGCGCGCCAGCTGTGTTGGCCGGCGTCGTGACACCGCCTGGATTGTTCGCCTGGAAGTACGCTGCAGCAAGACTCAAAGGACCGTTGTTATACGACGCGCCCGCCGTATACGCGTTGTTGTTGCTAAAGCCATTCGATGAATTGCTGAACGCGTACGCACCGCCGAACACGAGCCCGCCGTAGTTCACGCTACGAAACTTCACCGCATTGTTCATGCGGAAGTCGTTGTTCAGGTTGTCGTTGTCGAACGGGTGATCGGCTATGTTGCCGCCGAAGCCCGAACCGGTTGCCGACAACGGCGCCACGAAGTCCACCATGGAGTCGTACTGGCGTCCCAGCGTAACGGTTCCATAAGCGGAGCTTGAAATACCGACCCACGCCTGACGGCCGAACTCGTCGCCGCCGTTCGAGAACTTGCCGCTGTCGATGTTAAAACCATTCTCGAGATCGAACACGGCCGCGAGACCGCCGCCAAGATCCTCCGTGCCTTTCAGGCCCCATCGATCCGTGCTCACGTTACCGCTCTGCATGCCCCACGCGGCATTGCCACCGGTTGAGGATTTCTGGTTGGAAATATAGTCGATACCCGTATCAAGTGTGCCGTACAGGGTAACGCTGCTTTGTGCGTTCGCGGCTTGAGAGACCGCG
>Ga0302183_10000366_pt1 | contig 21672 bp, 23 predicted proteins | sample I_Palsa_N3_2_FD_200232 | JGI IMG/M metagenome (GOLD analysis project Ga0302183, IMG submission 200232) | Peat permafrost microbial communities from Stordalen Mire near Abisko, Sweden - I_Palsa_N3_2 | ecosystem: Environmental > Terrestrial > Soil > Palsa > Peat permafrost | place: Sweden...
CTAAATGCCTGGTACCCGCACCACGTTCATGCGAGTCGGCTGTGGCCGAGTATGGCGCGACGCCGTTTTACGGAACCACCGCGATCGCCTCGATGGAGATCAGCAGGCCGCGCGGAAGCTTGACGATCGGCGACGAGCGCGCCGGTGGGTTGGTCGGGAAATATTCCCCGTAGAGGCGATTCGCGGCCTCGCCGTTCTCCAGATCAGTGAGGAACGTCGTGGTCTTGACCACGTGTTCCAGTCCACTCCCGGCAGCCTTCAGTACTGCCTCGAGATTCCGGAAAGCCTGACGCCACTCGGCCTCGAATCCCCCCGGTACAGCTGTAGCACTGGCCGGATCGCTCGATGCTCCTAGATCGATGCCCGGCTGGCCAGCGACGAACACGAGATCGCCGGCGCGGACAGCCTGAGAGTAGTGCCCCATCGGCTTGGGCATTGATAGCCCGTTGATGACCTCGTGATGCATCGGTTGTGGTCCTCCTGAGGTGCGCTCTGGAATTGTCATCGGTCGATCCGGGTGTGCCAGTGCCTGATGGTGGCTCGGCGCGCGCCCGAATCGAAGGTCAGTTTGTTAGAAGCTGCAGACCAGAATCAGGCTTCCGGCGGGGCCACCGCTTCCAAGACGCGTGCGCCCTTCGGCGAGGCCGCCGCGCTGATCGTGCGTTGAACGGCCTTCCTCGACAGCTCGAAGAACCGCGTATCGCTGTAAAGGTGGAAGTACCAATTTGCCGAGAGCATCGCGGCCTCAAGCTCGAAGGCGAGTTGGATCGGGTCGGCGGTGCTGTCGAGTTCGCCGGCGCCGATCCCGTCTCGGGCGGCACGTTCGAGCATGTCGAGCCATTGACGCTGTACCGCCGCGATGGTGTCCCGGACGACCCCCGGTCGTGCATCGAATTCAGCCATGGCCGCCGCGAAAAAGCATCCGCCAGGGAAGACCCGTCGCTCCATGAGCGCTACATAGCGATCGCAGAGTCCCTGGAGCGTTGCGATGCCCGGCGAATGGGCCAGACCGGGGAGGATCACCTGCTCGACGTAGATCTGGCGCGCATGATCGATCGTGGCGAGTTGCAACTCCTCTTTCGAGCCGAAGTGCGCGAACAGCCCACTCTTACTCATGGAGAGGTCAGTGGCAAGTCTGCCGAGAGTGAGCCCCTCGAGCCCCTCGACGCTCGCGATCGCGGCTGCGGCCTCAAGGATGCCCTGCTTGGTGGCATGGCCACGAGGGGTTTGCGTTGGCACCGGGCTTGTATAGCACGAACGGTCGTGCTATGGTCCGCGATCACATGCGACCGATCGGTCGTGCTATTCATGGAGGTGGCCACAATGCCCTTGGTGAACGTCAAGCTGATCGAGGGAGTGTTCAACGAGAGCCAGAAGCGCGACATGGTGCGCAGGCTCACTGACACGATGGTTGAGATCGAGGGCGAGGCGTTGCGACCGGTGACCTGGGTCATCGTTGAGGAGGTCAAGAGTGGGGACTGGGGAATCGCCGGGAATCCCCTCACGACGGCCGACGTCAAAGCGCTCGCTGCCGGGCAACCGGTCGGATAACGCCGCCGTCCTGGGCTGACGAGGATGTATGACGTCGTCGTCGTCGGAGCACGCTGCGCAGGAGCGTCGGTCGCGACGCTCCTGGCGCGGCGCGGGCACCGTGTGGCACTCGTTGACCAAGCAGCGTTCCCCAGTGACACCATCTCCAGTCACTTCCTGTGGGCGCAGGGCGCCGCACGACTTGCATCCTGGGGCCTTCTCGAACGCCTGAAGTCGCGGGGTTGCGATCCTATTCCGTCGCTGACGTTCGATTTCGGGTCCGTTGTGCTCACCGGTCGCGTCCCTGAAGTTCGGGGAGTGAGTGACTGCTTCTGTCCTCGGCGAACCGTCCTCGATACTCTGCTGGTCGATGCGGCCGTCGAAGCGGGTGTCGAGCTCATCGACCGCACCTCGGTGCCGTCGGTCAGGTGGTCTGAGGGCCGCGCGTGTGGCGTCGACATCAAGCCGGCCTCCGGAGCGGCAGGTCATCTCGATGCGCGTTTGGTCGTGGGCGCGGATGGCCGCCACTCTTTGATCGCCGCCCAAGTCGGAGCCCAGGCGTACACGAACGAGCCGCCGCTGACCTTCGTCTACTACTCGTACTGGAGCGGCGTCCCAACACAATCGCCCATCTATCACATGCGCCCGGGCCGGCTCATCCTTCGTTGGCCGACGAACGACGGGCTCACCTGCGTCTACGTGGGCGGCCGCCACTCCGAATTCGCGGGATTTCGACGTGACGTCGAGGGCAACTTCATGCGGGCGCTCGACGTCATTCCTGGGCTTCGCGACGAACTCGCCGCTGCGCGGCGTGAGGAGCGCTTCCGAGGCGCAGCGGATCTGCCGAACTACTATCGAACCTCGTTCGGGGACGGATGGGCACTCGCCGGCGACGCGGGTCATCACAAGGATCCGACTACCGGATTCGGCATGTCAGACGCATTCGCATCGGCGGAGTTACTGGCGGGGGCTGTCGACGCAGCGCTTGTCGGAGAGCTGCCGTGGAAGCAAGCCTTGAGCGAGTACCAGCGGCGCCGCGATGACGCGACCGCGAACGGCTTCCGCCTGACCTTGAGTGCGGCGTCGCTCGACCCCGTACCGCCTCACCTGCAAGATCTGTATGAGGCGGCGTCCACGCGGCCCGAGGCGGTGACCCGGATCATCGGAGTGCTGGGCGGCATCACGCCGCTCGGGGGCGGGTTGTCAGGGAGGATCACTGCGGAACTGGCGGACAGCGAATTGCCGGCGGAGTCCGACGATTCGTCACCACGACAGAAGTTAGCCATGGATTTGTTGCGTGAGCCAGGGTCGCGTACCGGAGGATCAGGACGATGACGACCGTCAGCAGGCAGAATGACTGGACAGTCGTTGATGAAGGCTGGGGCCGCAAAGCCGTGGATTTCGCCGCGCTGAGCGAACCGGGCAACTGCCGTGAGTACGTGGCCATACACCACCGCCTCGATGTGAGCGACGGTGACCGGCTTGTTGATGTTGCCTGTGGCGCGGGTCTGGCCATAGAACTGGCGGGCGCCCGGGGCGCCAGCTGCGCGGGCATCGACGCGTCCTCCCGGCTCGTCGCCGTCGCCCGTGACAGGAACCCCGACGCCGACGTCCAGGTGGGTGACATGCACGCGATGCCCTGGGCGGACGAGAGCTTCGATGTCGCGACCAGCTTCCGAGGTATCTGGGGAACGATACCGGCAGCCCTCGGTGAGATTCATCGCGTCCTTGCGCCCGGCGGCCGATTCGGCCTCACGGTGTGGGGGCACATCAAGGTGTCGTCGGGTGCCTGGGCGCTCGCCCCTTTCCGTTTGGCGGCTTCCGGGAAGGTCGAAAACCAGGCGGCGATGGTCGCGTTGGGCCGCCCAGGCGTCGGTGAGGCTCTGCTGACTCAATTTGGTTTCATCGATGTCGAGCGCGTGAGCATCCCCTTCGCGTGGGAGTTCTCGGACCCGCAGATGTACGCACGCGCTCTCGCTTCGACCGGTCCAGCGTACGAGGCGATCCAGAACGTCGGTGAAGCCGCGTTCATGGCGGCCGCGACGCAGGCAGCTCAGGAGCAGGTTCGGGAGGGCCTGCCCCTGCGAGCGGCGATCGATGTCGTGGGTTACCTTGCCCGCAAGCCCGGGGCGATCAGGAAGGAGACAGTATGAGCGCCGTTGGATTTCTCGCAACAAAAGCGCCTGACGCTGAGGCGCAGCGCCTCTTCGACGATGACGTCTCCGAGCTTGGCTACGTTATGAACGTATCGAAGCTCTGGGCGTATCAGCCGGCAACCCTGAACCACCTGTTCGACCTCATGGGCGAGAGCTACGCGACAGAGGGTCTCACCTTCCGTCAGCGCGGAATCCTGGTCACCGCCTGCGCGTCGACCTTGGGTGATGCCTACTGCTCACTGGCCTGGGGGACGAAGCTCGCCAGCAAGTCCGACGCGGGCACAGCCGCGGCGGTTCTCCGGGGCACTGACGATTCCCTCAGTCCCGAAGAGCATGCAATAGCACAGTGGGCTCGCAAGGTCGCGCGCGACCCGAATGACATCGGAGCCGCGGACGTGCAGGCCCTGCGTGAGGTCGGGTATAGCGATGCACAGATCTTCGGGATGACGGTGTACGTCGCTCTGCGACTCGCGTTCTCGACGATCAATGACGCGCTCGGTGCTCGGCCCGACTCCGAGTTCCGGTCAAGCGCGCCGAAAGCGGTTCTCGATGCTGTCGATTACGGCCGCCCCATCGACGGGTAGATTAAAGTCGAAAGCTGTTATGGAAAGGGAAGGTCGGCGGTCATAGCCAGCGAACACGTTACTGTGCCGGTTCGGGCCATTCCAATGGATTCCATCGCACGTGCTCTAGTCGTCATTCCAACCAATTCTCGACGAAACCACTCTTTCTGAAACTCGCCTTCGCGCCGGGAAATAAGTGCTGGTCTGGGGGACCAGGGGTCGCAGGTTCGAATCCTGTCTCCCCGACGGACGCGCAAGTTGAGTTCGCGCAGAAAGATTACGAGCTGTGCTGGCGCCTGCGCGCCACGGGGTGTAGTTGTCTAACCAGGAATAACGTCTTTTCCTGCAAAAGGCATCAAACCCCACGGTCGAGGCCGAATGCCGCTGCTCATACCAAGAGATTGTGGCAGTCCAGCGCTTACATAGCGCTCACAGTTTGGGCGTGGATCGTCGAGTGTGAAAGTCCGGCAGATACTTGACACCGCAGGTCCAAGAGATGCTTGACGGTGTGCGGCGCGTCCGCCTGATGCTTGACACAGCCGGCCTCCCTCCAGTCCGCTCGTTCGCAAGGACTGAGCGCCACCGGAGGGACCAGGTTCGTGCTTGTGGAGTTGAACGTGGTGGAACAGCGCTACCGGGTCGTCCTGGAGGTGCTCGAGGATGGCCTGCCCGTCACCGAGGTGGCGATCCGACATGGAGTCAGCCGGCAGACCGTGCACACGTGGCTGCGCCGGTACCGCGAGTCGGGAATGGCGGGACTGGTCGACCGGTCCCGGCGACCGCCGCGGTGTGCACACCAGATCTCGGCGGAGATGGAGGGCTTGGTGTGTGACCTGCGCCGTCACCATCCGCGCTGGGGGCCGTGGCGCCTGGTCCACGAGCTGCGCCGCCAGGGCGTGGCCGGGATTCCAGGACGCACCAGCATCTATCGCGTGCTGGATCGCAACCAGCTCATCGAGCCCTTCGCCCGGCGTCGCCAGCGCGCCGTGTACCGGCGCTGGGAGCGGTCCCGTCCGATGGAGCTCTGGCAGATGGACGTGGTGAGCTTCCATCTCGCCGACGCCACTGTGGTGTCACTGCTCACCGGCGTCGACGACCATTCGCGATTCTGCGTGTGTGCCGGCGTGATGCAGCGAGCCGATGCGCGTTCAGTATGCACGGCGTTCAGCGCTGCGCTGGCCCGGCACGGAGTGCCTGACCAGCTGCTCACCGACAACGGGCGGGTGTTCACCGGTCGGCTCACGAGGCCGCATCCGGCGGTCGTGCTCTTCGACCGCATCTGCCAGCAGCAGGGTATCCGCCACCTGCTCACCAAGCCCGCGCATCCGACCACGACCGGCAAGATCGAGCGTTTTCATCGAACCCTGCGCGTGGAGTTGCTCGACAACGCGGGATTCACCAGCTTGGAGGCTGCGCAGCAGGGCATCAACGCCTACGTCGTCCACTACAACACCCAGCGGCCCCACCAGGCCCTGGGCGGGGCTACCCCGGCCGAGCGCTTCACGTACGACGAGACAGCTCGTGCGCTGACGCCGCCCGTGACGGACGCCGAGTTGCTCACGCTGCTGCCAGTCGCACCACCGGGCGTACCCAGCAGCGTGCAGCTGAGTCCGGACGACGATCCCAACGCGATCCGCCGAGCCATTTCCAGCGTCGGCTACGTTCGCTTTGCCGGCGCTCAATACCACCTCGGCCGGAGGCTCGGCAAGCGCATCGCCACCGTGGTCCCCGACAAGGATCTGGTTCGCTTCTACGTTGACGGAACGCTCGTGCGCACGACCCCACGCGCGGTTCGCGGGACTCGCATGCACGGCGATGCAAAGGAGGTGGTCATCTACCGCAACAGCGCATTACTCGATGTTGTTGGTTCGGCAAGTGTCAAGCATGAGGTGGACCTAACTTGTCAAGCGTGAGGTGGACTTGCACAGGCGTGGATCGTCGAGAGAGAATCGGGCGCACGCAGCGGTTCGGTGTCGCCGGCAGCGCCCGCGGCATGCTCGATCTTCCCCCCGCGTACTGGCACTTGCCCGACTCGGTTTCCTTTCATCTCGCCTTGCTCTGCAATACCTTCGCCTTGCTCTGCAATACCTTCGCCTTGCTCTGCAATACCTTCGCCTTGCTCTGCAATACCTTCGCCTTGCTAGCAATCTGATCGCGTTCTCCGGACATCACGTGACCTCGATAGGCATACGGTGGACGAGACCCGCCTAGAGCGCGTCTTCGTGATGCTCATACGCGAGCCCGACCGCGGGGGAGCCTTGCCAACCGGCGATTGATCAGGTCGAGGTTGAGGCCTTCAGGGTCGTACTTACCGGCCCAGCGCTTAAGGTTCAGGTGCTCGGGATGGGTGGGATCGCCAAGCACATCGATCAGATGTTCGTAACCGGGGACTCCGCCGCAGTCCTCGGGCGGTGCCGCCCGCTCACCATCCAAGCAGACGGGTACCACGGGATTCTCCGCAGCGCTCACGTCTTCCACGACCACGTCGTGCTCCCAGCTATCACCGAAGTCGTATACGTAGACGACACGGTCCCCAGGTTCGTGAGCCAGCTGATACAGACGCACGCTTTTCTCATCAATGTGAGGAGGCGGGTACTCGTCGTCGGGAACGCCGAAGCTCACGCTGCCAACCTTGAACTCGTGAAGGTGATCGTCCTTCCAATCGAAGATGACCTGCAGTATGCGGTGGAGGAGTGGCAGCGGCGTTGTGTCAGCCACGACCACACGACGCCAAATCCGCGGCTCGATCTCGGCCAACTCCACGATCAGCTGATACGTGCGCTCGCCGGCCCAGCCTCGCTTATTGACGTCGCTGGCCCACGCAGTCGGGTTCGACGGCGCATGGCGTCCAGACGTGTCCGGATCGTTGTCCTCAGTCCGGCCTGAGTCGGCGAATGTCGGATTCACGAGCCCTCGTGATGCCCCGCTGCCCACCAGTCCGGCTCGTTGCCATCCCGCTGCATCTGCAAGAGCAGGGAGGCGGTCCTCTGCACCCGGCTCCCCGTCGTGCCACAGAATTTCCACAACTCGCGGGCCGCGTGCGTGTACTGATGAATAATCTGGTCGACGTCGAACGCGGTTACTTCGCTCGCGTCGTAACGTGCCAGCCCGGCACGGACATGCTCGACAAGGTCGGCAAGCTTGGCTTCGTGATAGACGGCAACGAGCGCTCGATCGGCGCGCCGCTTCGACTTGCTGTCCGGCCGTTCCTCAGGCATGGGAGGAATGCTACGAGGCCCCGGGACCCGAGATGTGCGTTAAGCGCGAGCTGTCTGATATGCTTCTAATAGATGCGAAGAGAAGCACCGCCAAAGCGCGCTATCACAAAGTCGGTCCGGCTCACGCCCGCCGAGGTCCAGCAGTGGGCTGATTTCACGGAGTTCACGGGGGAGACCGAGGCGACAGCCATGAAGCGTGCTCTGCAACGCGGCCTGCAGGCGGAGCGATTGGATCAGGCTTTTCTGGCGATGCATCGCGGTGCCTCGACGGCTGAGGCTGCTCAGATTGCCGGGCTACCCCGGGCGGTGTTCATCGAGGAGTGTCTCGACCACCAGGTGGCCCTCGACGAACCCGACGACGACTGGCTTAGCGGTCTCGCAGGTGCTGCGACGGAGCTCGGTACGAGCCTCTCGCGGCTGGACGGCCGCGGCCAGAGCGGGTGACCGATGCCGCCCGTCACGTTGCGGTCGTCGATACCTCGTTCTGGTCCATCGCCGTTCGGATTGGGTTCGTAAGGGTCCTGTTGGAGGAGTTCCGGGTGGCAGTGCCGGCGGCGGTGCGAGCCGAGATCACTCACGAGGATCCGCGCCGCCCGCGGACACGATCTGACTACCAGGACGTCTTCCTCGAAATCGAACCCGAACTCGTTCATCTGCCCGAACCGGAACCGCCTCCCATCGCTGGGCTCGATCCGGGGGAGGCATCCGTCATTGCGTGTGCGCGCGCACTCGGAGCGATCGCGCTGATCAACGAGCGCCGAGGCAAGCGAGTGGCGCGCGCACTTGGTGTCATCGCCATCGATGTCGCACAGGCAGTCGTTCTTGTCGCGGCGGTTGGTCGCCTCGATGTCCCTACTGCTCGCCAACTCCTCGCACGGATTCGAAAGCTGAGTTCCACGCCGCGCGAACAGCTGACCGAGGCTGAGCGGATCCTGGATGCAATGGAGCGCCGGGAGAACTGAACCGCTGGTGTCGCCGAGGCCAGCGCGATCGAGGCCCGGTCGCGCTGACGGATGCAATCGCCCGGGTCAGTGTGGACGAGCCGCGGATCTCGCCGGATCCCTGTCGGCGATCCGGCGTTGCAACGCCTGCCCCGCCGGGAGCTGTCCGACAACCGTTCGAAGCGCTTGCAGCGCGGCAGCCACCTGATCGTCGTCCAGAATCGAGGTGAGAGCCATATCGAGGTTCTGTTCGCGATTCCAGCGGATTCCCTCACGCCCGGACTTGTCGTCATTCCAACCATTTCCCCACAAAACCACTCTAAATCGAACTCAGCGCTCATCGGGAAATGAGGACTAGTCTGGGGGACCAGGGGTCGCAGGTTCGAGTCCTGTCTCCCCGATTCGCAGCCGGTGACACCGCAGTGAGGCCATTTCCACGCAGTTGCAGCCGACTCCAACTTGCGGGGATCCATTCTGCGGGGACTAGTACTCATTCCTCGTCATAACGTACGGAGCCGAAATGAGCCGGAATCCTCGCTGCTGTACGCTACCGCCGACCGGACGGATACCGCCTATGTGGCCGGGAATCCAGCCGGCCTGCGCGTGTCGGCGGACGCGCTCAGCCTCGGCTCCGGCCGGTTGCCCCTGGATCGATCTTCCGGCGCCCGTGCTCAGGAACTTCGGAGATATGTCTGCTCAGAGATCCGGGGTACCGACCGGCTTATATCCTTCCCATCCCGGGCGGGTGGCCTCCCACACAAGGAAAAGGACGTACTGGTGGCAGACGACCACCTAGAACCAACCCGGCTGCGCCTTCTTGCACTTCTGCATTAGCGGACTGCCGATTCGCTGAAGAAGCGGCGTAGCTCCGCGGCCACCATCTCCGGCTTCCCACTGTTGTCCGCCGCCACGTGACCGACGCCGGCGAATTCCACACGCCGCACATTCGGAAGGACGCGTTCCAGTCCGAGCAGCGACTTCTTCAGATAGGCCGGGCTCCTGGAACCGCCGAGCAGCAGCACCTCCCCAGGGACGGCTCGGAACGACGCAAGGGATCCTTCGCTTTCGATGGCAAGTTGTGCGTCGGAGTGCATTGTCGGCACGAGCGCTTTGAGAGGTACATCGTCCTGCCCTGCAGCGGAACCCTGCTCGCGTGCGCTCGACCGGCTTGCACGTCGTATGGGCCACAGCAGAACTCGGAGCGCCTGACCGCGCGAGGATGACGGGTCAACTGTTTTGGCGCTTCGACGATCGTTGACGTCGATATGTGTGGCCGCGTTCAGAAGAGGGTCAATGATCAGCCGGGGGACCAAACGAAAGAACAGCGGCCCGGTCTGAGTACCTCGGATAGCGGTCACCATCGCGGAGCCGAGCTTGCCAGCGGCTACCTCGCGGTCAAAGCGGTTCACCCAGTCGATCGGTGTCGAATGGTCGATCGAGAGTGGCGGTTCGTAGAGGGCCACCTTGCGAATCGATGGCAGGGTCAGTGCCGCCTGGAGCGAGATGAGCGCTCCGGAACTCAAGCCGAAGACGTTGTGCGATCCGGTGCTGGAGAGGAGGGCGTCAAGGTCCTCGCATTCCGTTTGCAGGCCGTAATTGTCTCTCGGGGGTCCGCTGCGTCCCCGGCCACGACGATCAGGAACGTACACGGTAAACGCATCCGACAACGCCTCGGCCAGCTTCGTGAAGTTCTGGGCAGCTTGCGCCGCTCCGTGCACCGCGATGACTCCGGGGCCATCACCGAACTGGCGATATCCGATCGTCGTGCCGTCGCGGGAGACGACCGACCCAACCTTGAATGGAGGTGGCCGTCCTTGTTCCATCAGGCGACTCCTGGCTTCATGCGCATGGCGACCGCTGAGCTCCTGCACGCTGGCGGTCCGCGTGACTCACTGTACAAGGTTGAAGCTGCGGGTTCGAGCCCCGTCTCCCGCTGCCACAGACAGTTTCGATCGGCATCGGATCAGCATTGAGCCGTTACAACCTTAGGTCGTCGATGAAGATCATCTGCCCGCGTATCTCGATTCCCCCAATCCCCGGAACGTATCGTTCTACGAGTGCCACGGGTTCGCGGTCATAGGCGAAGCCCAAGCTGGAACTTGCCCGCCGATCGTCTCCATGCTGAGGGCCGCGCGCTAGATATAAAACTGACGGAGTCTGTTGACACTTGGGCCTCCAATTCACGAGGAGGCATCTGGGACCGAGAGAGAACTGGCGAGGGGAGCAGCTCGACGCCTGGCGATCATTCGCCACGTCCAGGAAGTCACCGGCAATGTCGCTCTGACGTGCCGCTACTACGGGATCACTCGGCAGTGCGACTACGTCTGGTTTCGCCGCTATGAGGAGTTCGGGGCTGAGTGGAACAATCATCGGGGTGGTCTCGGAAGCCGACCTGATGCTGAGGAGTGAGGCTGGTGGCGAGACACTCGGCGGCTGGAGTGCGGCTGCCGGGGAACGCCGTTCCAGTCAGAGGCGCTGGCCGCCGGTGGCTTGATGTCCTCTCCCGCGGTCACCGTCGAACCAGACGCTCCCTTGGCCGCAGCGGCTCGGCTGATGCGCAGGGGTGGAGTGAAGCGGCTCCCCGTCATCGCGACGCTGACCCGCGGCGTGGAGGGTGTGATGGATGTGGAGTCGTCGCTCACCTTCCGCTTTGACGACCGAGGCGTGCAGCCTCCGAAAGAGCAGCGGCACGTCTAGCGAAGCGCCGTCATCTATGCTGGTCCCAGTGGCCACGCCAACCAAAGGGCGGCCGGCAACGCTGGCGATTGATGTCGGTGGCACCGGTCTCAAAGCATCCGTGCTGGACGCCGCCGGCAAGCTCATGACCGATCGTGTGCGAGTCGCGACAACCTATCCCTGTCCACCGAGCCGCCTCGTCGATATGCTGGCGGCACTCGTCGAGCCGCTACCGGCCCCTGACCGCGTGTCCATCGGATTTCCTGGAGTTGTCAGGAACGGGGTCCTGCTCACCGCACCCGACTTTGTGACGAAGTCGGGGCCGGGATCGCCGGTCGAGAAGAAGCTTCTCACCGCATGGACGGGTTTCAATCTTGCAGGTGCGATGCAGAAGCGCCTCGGTCATCCGGTGCGGGTCGCCAATGATGCTGATATCCAGGGCCTCGAGGTCGTGAGTGGCTCTGGAGTTGAGTTCATGGTTACGTTGGGTACGGGCGTCGGGACGGCACTGCTCGTCGACGGGAAGCTCTCGTCGCACCTCGAGCTCGCGCATCATCCGTTTCGCAAGGGCGAGACGTACGATGAACAGCTGGGAAACGCAGCGTTCGAGAGGATCGGTGCAAGGAAGTGGCGCAAACGGGTCCGCGAGGCGATCGGCAACTTCCAGATCCTCATCAATTACGACCGCTTGTACATAAGCGGCGGTAATGCTCAAGCCCTCCAAGGCCACGTTGATCCGTCGGTGACTATCGTCGGTAATGTCGCCGGCATTCTTGGCGGGATCAAGCTTTGGGACGCTGACGTCTGAGGCGATGGCGGAAGTGGGCCTCGGCGCCAGGTATCAAACAATGACAACGCCACGGCGTTGCGAGGAGGCCTGATGCAGCTCGGAATGATCGGACTGGGAAGGATGGGGGCCAACTTGGTGGAGCGTCTCACTCGAAACGGTCACGAGTGCGTCGTCTTCGATGTCAACCCCGCTGCAGTTGCGAAAGTCGCCGGTAAGCACGCTCGGGCGTCGACGTCGCTTGCCGACTTTGCAGCGAAGCTCGACACGCCGCGAGCCATCTGGGTGATGGTGCCGGCTGCGGTGACCGGCAGCACCGTGCAACAACTCGCCACGCACCTCGAGTCCGGCGACATCATCATCGATGGCGGGAATAGCTACTACCGCGACGACATCCAGCGCGCCGGCGAGTTGGGCAAGCGCGGCATTCACTATGTCGACTGCGGCACGAGTGGTGGCGTCTTCGGGCTCGAACGTGGCTTCTGCCTGATGATCGGTGGTGAGGATGCCGTGGTTCACCACCTCGATCCCATTTTTCGGAGCATTGCGCCGGGGGTGGACACTGCGCCGCGCACTCCCGGACGGAAGGGACCAGCGAGCCACGCTGAGAACGGCTACCTGCACTGCGGCCCGAACGGTGCCGGCCACTTCGTGAAAATGGTCCACAACGGCGTGGAGTACGGTCTGATGGCGGCCTACGCCGAGGGGCTCAATATTCTCAAGAACGCCGACATCGGACTGCGCGAGCAGGAAGAGGACGCCGAGACGACACCACTGCGTGATCCGGACGCCTACAAGTATCAATTGAATATCGGTGAGGTCGCCGAGGTCTGGCGCCGTGGGAGCGTGATCGCGTCGTGGTTGCTCGACCTCACCGCCGCTGCTCTCGTGACTGACGCGGAACTTGCCGACTTCAGCGGCCACGTGTCCGACTCGGGCGAGGGTCGGTGGACTACGCTCGCAGCGGTCGATGAGGGAGTGCCCGCACCGGTGATCAGCGCCGCACTGTTCAGCCGCTTCGAATCCCGTGGCGATGCGGACTACGCCGACCGTCTGCTCTCCGCGATGCGCAAACAGTTCGGCGGTCACAACGAAAAGCCCACCTGACGTGGCACCTGTCGTCAGCGCCGGACGTGCGTCGGACGCACTCGTGTTCTTCGGGGCCAGCGGGGATCTCGCGCACGAGCAGATATTTCCTGCGCTGTTTGCGATGACCAAACGCGGGGTGCTGAATGTCCCGGTGGTCGGGGTCGCATTTTCAGGGTGGGGCCTGCAGCAGCTGCGCGCTCGAGCCAGGGACAGCATCGAACACGCCCCAGGGGGTATCGACGACCGGCGCGCCTTTGACCAGCTGATGTCGAGGTTGCTGTATGTCGATGGTGACTACAAGGATGCCGATACCTTCGTCCGTCTCAAGGCTGCTCTTGGGAAATCGCGCCACCCGGCGCACTATCTGGCAATTCCACCTGCGCTTTTCGGTGACGTCATTCAGCAACTCGGAGTCGCCGGTCTGGGCAATGGTGCCCGCGTCATCGTCGAGAAGCCGTTCGGACACGACCTCGCGTCGGCGCGACAGCTGAACCGAGTCGCGCACTCGGTATTTCCGGAGGAGTCGATCTACCGAATCGACCACTTCCTGGGCAAAGAGTCAGTGGAGAGCCTTCTCTACTTTCGCTTCGCGAACTCATTTCTCGAGCCCATCTGGAACCGCGACCACGTGGCGAGCGTGCAGATCACGATGGCGGAACGGTTCGGCGTTCGGAGGCGGGGAGCCTTCTACGATGCGACCGGTTGCCTTCGCGATGTCGTGGAGAACCATCTCTTCCAAGTCGTGGCCCTGCTGGCGATGGACGCACCAGCGAGCATGGCCGCCGGCGACCAGCGCAACGACAAGCTCAAGGTCTTTCGGTCGATGCGCCCGTTGACGCGTGACGACCTCGTCCGTGGTCAATACAACGGATACCTGAAGGAGCAGGGCGTCGCGGCGGGATCCGACGTTGAGACGTACTGTGCCGCTCGAATGCACATCGATTCGTGGCGATGGGAAGGCGTGCCCTGGTACATCAGGGCAGGGAAGCGGCTGGCGGCGACCGCGACCGAGGTGGTCGTCGAGCTGAAGTCACCACCGCAGCGGCTTTTCGAGGAGACGCCCGGTGCGTTGATCGAGGCGAACTACTTTCGCTTTCGTCTGGAGCCCGGACCTGCAATCGCCATCGCTGCACGCCTGAAACGTTCGGGCGATGAACGCTCAGGCGTCCAGCGGGAGTTCTCCCTGTTGGAAGAGCTCCGCGGTGCCGAGGCGCCGTACGATCGCCTTCTGGGAGACGCGATGGCAGGCGACAACACGCTCTTCACCGGCGAGGGTGCAGTGGAGGCGGCGTGGGTGGTGGTCGATCCAGTCCTGAAACGGCATGGCCGCGCACTTCCGTACGAACCCGGCGGGTGGGGACCCAAACAAGCGGATGCGCTTCTCGGCCCCGGAGAAAAGTGGCGCAACCCTCTCCGAACGGTCGTCGCCAACAGGGGGTCATAGACGGTTTGCTGACGCGGACCAGACTAGAGGCACCCCCGTGAGCCCCGTCGATACGGAGACCGCTCAGCGACTGGCGATGTTCCGCGACCCGAGCCAGGAATGGCGCCGGCTCTTCTCGGAACTGTTTGGCACGTTTCTCTTGGTGGTCGCGGCGGCGGGAGGAGGGGTGGTTGCAGCGCTCAGCCACGGCGCAGTCAGCAGATCGGCGGAGGTGGCCGCCCCGGGCCTCACCGTGATGGCGGTCATCCTCTTCATGGGCAAGATCTCGGGGGCGCACCTCAACCCTGTGGTGAGTCTCGCCTTTGCAATGCGTCGGGATTTCCCATGGCGCCGCGTCCCCGGGTACGTGGTGGCCCAACTCGTGGGGGCCACGCTGGCGTGCCTGTTCCTCCGGGCGGTCCTCGGCAACCTCGGTGGGCTCGGCGCCAGCCAGCCCGGCCCGGGGATAAGCGCATTGCAGGCACTGCTGATCGAGGCACTCTTAACCCTTGGTTTGGTGAGCACCATCCTTGGAACCGCCTCGGCTGCTCAGAACGTAGGGCCGCTGTCGGCGCTCGCCGTGGGCGCCTACATCGTCCTTGCAGGACTCTGGGCCAGCCCCGTGAGCGGGGCGTCGATGAACCCGGCTCGATCCTTCGGGCCGGAACTCGTCGGCCTCGATTTCGCCAACTTCTGGATCTACCTGATCGGTCCCACTGCAGGGGCTGTACTGGCGGTGGGCATAGCCTATGTCCTGCGTGGCCCTGGCGGACACGACGTGACCGCCGCGGCAGCGGCCGAGGGGTCACTCCCGACGGGCTGACGCAGAAGAGTTCGCGTAGCGCAGTCGACGCGAAGACCTCCTACCCTTTGTGACGTACGAAGCATCGCCGCGAGTCCGTGATCCATCGTCGGAGTCGAGAGGTACACACAGTGGCCAAAAAGGAATATTGGAAGGCCGACCCGGATCCGCATGACTTTCCTGCGGCCGGCGACTATCTCTCGCTGCTGTTGCCGCCCGCCCACGTGACGGCGGTGGTCCGCAAGCTGAAAGCGGCGCCGCTCTCTCACAAGAAGGCAAAGAACCTGCTTCGAGCCAGCCGCTTGCAACTGCTTCCAGCCGACGACCCGGATGTGGCGCGCGACCTCAAGAAGATTCGCAAGGGCGAACTCCTGTCGCCAGTGTTGCTGGTCCGCGGGCACGCTTCGAGCGACGTCGCCATGACGATCGCTGACGGGTACCACCGGATCTGCGCCAGTTACCACGTCGACGAGGACGCCGAGATCCCCTGCCGGATAGTGGACGCGCCGCCAGCCTGACGGTTGCGGTGCTGACCCCGCGTCACGCCCTCGTCCTCGTTCTTATCGCACTCGTGGTGATCGTCATTGGCGGCAGGACCATGCGCCGCTCGCCGATTCCCGCGCCATGAGGCTGCGATGGCGGCTCTCCGGGCTGCCGGTGAACACGTTGTAAGCCTTGACATACCGGGGACCGCACGCTTGCTCGAGAACGCGATCTCGGTACCCCCCGCGGCGACCAGCGCCTCGCCTCGGCATATTCGGCGTCTTCAGCACGCCCAGGACATTCGCGGCTAGGTTCGACTAGAGGGTCAGGACCTCGGCGCTCGGAGCGGGCGAATGCGCGCCGCGAGTTCGTCGACTTGATCGTTGCGGACGAAGAACGTGAGCCGATCACCTCGCCGCAGCATCGTGTCGTCCGTCAGCGCCACATCGGTATTTCCTCGATGCAGTCTGACGAGGAGCGAGTGGGACGGCAGCGTGAGGTCAGCGATGCGCGAAGCGATCGGAGGGCCAGGCTTGGTCAACTCCACGTCGACAAGACGGTAGTCCGGCAGGATTGGAATCGAAGCCACGTTGCCCGTGGCGTTCGTTTCAACGTCAAGCGTGCCAGGAGCGCTCCCGACCTGACCCTTGCCGGCCCCGAGACGGGCGTTGTATGCGAGCAGGATGTCCCGATGCGTCAACCAGCCGAGCACCGTCGTCGTGCCCGGCATCAGCACGGGGAGTGTCGACTGGTCCTGCTGGACGAGTTGCGATAACGCACCCTCGAGCGTGGCATCAGGTGAGACGCTGGCCGGCAGGAACGCAAGATCGCCCGCGGTCACATCGGGCGTGCTGTCGCCGATCGCCGCTTCGACCTCGCGCTCAGTAACCATCCCCCGGTAGGCACCCGTCGCATCCACGACTGGCAGCGCGTTGACAGCACCGGACGAGAACCGCTTCACGAGATCGTCGAGCGATGTGTCACTCGATAACGGAGCCGGCACCGGCTGCATCGCGTCGCGAACCCTGACTGCTTGCATGAGGTTCTCGCCGCGTGCACGCAGAATGTCGATGCCACGCCGGCGCAGTTTGAGCGTGTAGATGGTGTCCTTAGAGAGCAGGGAACTCAACCCTGCGGCCGCAACAATCGCCACCATGAGCGGCAGGATGATCGTGTAGTCGCCGGTGAGCTCGAAGATGATGATCACCGCCGTGATAGGCGCCCGCGCCGCGCCGGCGAAGACCGCGCCCATGCCAACCAACCCGTATGCGCCCGCGGGTCCGACGGCGCCGTGGAAGAGCAGGCCGGCAACTTGACCGAAGGCGGTGCCCAGCATCGCGCCCATAAAAAGCGACGGCGCGAACACACCGCCCGAGCCGCCGATGCCGATGGTGAGGCTGGTGGCGATCATCTTGCCGGCGAGGAGCACTGCAAGCAACCCGAGAACGATGTGGCCGGCGACGGCGTTCTGAAGCACCGGATAGCCAACGCCATACAGTTGGGGCAGCGCGAGTAGGAGCAGTCCGAGGAAGACACCGCCGACGACAGGGCGCAACCACTCCGGCCCGCGCCAGAGGTGATCGAGGATGTCCTCGGTCCCGTAGAGGACCCGAATGAACGCGATGCCCGCCAGGCCACCCAGAAGGCCCAGGATCGCGTAGAGGCCGAACTCCCAAGTGGAGACGATGTGAAACGCGGGCAGCGTGAGGAAGGCCTGGTTCCCAAAGGCCGCGCGTCCGATGATGTCTGCGGTCACGGAGGCCAGCACGACGGCGCCGAACGACTCCACCGCGAAGTCCTGGAGGATGAGTTCGAGGGCGAAGAACACGCCGGCAATGGGGGCGTTGAAGGTGGCTGAGATCCCCGCTGCCGTCCCGCAGCCGACGAGGAGTCGCATCCGCGACTCCGACATATGCAGCACCTGTCCGATCGACGAGCCCAACGCCGAGCCGATCTGAACGATGGGACCCTCACGGCCGACGGAGCCGCCCGCCCCGATGCAGATCGCGGAGGCAAGCGCCTTGACGACGGCGACCTGGGGGCGGATCCGGCCGCCCCGTTCAGCCACGGCGAGCATGACCTCCGGGACGCCGTGCCCCCGGGCCTCAGGCGCAAACAGTTGGATGAGCGGCCCGTAGATGAGCCCGCCCACAACGGGAACCAGCACGACAAACCACAGCCCCAGCCAGGGCACGTTTGGGTTGATGGCGTGTCCGACGTCGCTGTAGTCGCCATGCCCAGTGAAGAGGAGCGTGAACCAGCGGATGAGATCGCGAAAGACGATCGCCCCGGCACCACCACCCGCGCCGACCACAAGCGCGATCGCGATGGTGCCGCCGGATGTCCCGCGCAGCCAGTCGAATCCTCGGCGGCGGATGTCGTGCGGCAGGTGTATCCGGCGGGCGGCGGACGTCATCCGTCGTCGTTGCTCAGCCCGGCGAAGATCGCGGCGAAGACTCGGGTGATGTTGGCCCAGCGGAAGCCCGACGGGTCGAGCGAGCTGTGCAGAGTGAGGCCGTCGCCGAGCGCAAGCAGCACCGAAGCGAATGCGTTCGCGGGGATCGGCGCGAGCTCGCCGCTGCGCATGGCGTCGTCAATCCAGCCGCGTAGTACCGCTCGGCGGCGTCCCACGGCCGAAACCATGCGTTTGCGGATGACCGGCTCGACGAGAATCGCCGCCCAGAGATCCGAACGCACTTGGACGCGTGCCTGGTCGGCACCCCGAGCGCACATCTCTCGAGCGAAGCTCCGCAGGCGCTCGACGTTGGGGATATCGCGTTGGTCCAGTGCCTCGAGCACGCCGTCGAGCCCGGCGGCATCCTCGTCGAGGAGGGCGATGAGAAGGTCTTGCTTTGACTCGAAGTATCCGTAGAAGGCGCCCTTGCTCACCTTCGCCTCTGCGCAGATATCGTCAACGGTCATCTGTCCATAGCCCATGCGCCCGGCGCATCTCCAGGCCGCGTCGATCAGCGCCTGCCGGCGCGCCGAACGTGCGGCGGAGGAGATCCGAGGCATTGGCGGATGGTATCAGAGATACTGAACTGACGCGTCGGTTTTCACGGTTAGAACAAGACGTGCATATGTATTGGGGGTTGCGCCGTGCGATGGCCCGCATGTGTGTGCCGTACGAACGAGCGGACAGCAGAGAACGTTCGCCAGCTATGGGATTGGGTCCGCTGGCGTACCGACGCGCCGATGGGAATCTTGAAGACTGCTTGCGTCTCAGCTTCTAAGCGGGCGAGCCGAGCGTTGGAGACGGCCGCGGCACGCATCTGAGCCACCGAGCGCGCCGCGATTGGGCCTGCTGGGGCGTGGGAGCCGGGTGCACCTGGTGCTCCCGAAGCTCGAGGCATAGCCGACATTAGGAGCCGCAAATGGTCCCTCGGTACCGGAATTACTGGGTCTACAGCATCGGCGTGGCCGTAGTGCTGGCGATCATCCTCGCGATCGTCGCAGCTAGGGAGCCAGACAACCTTCACACGTTCCTCTTGGTGTTTGGCGGATGGGCGATCGGATGGGTTTCAGGCACTATCGCGAGATATGTCTACCCGCCACCCCATAAGTGGACGGGACCGAAGGCATCATCGGGCTAACAAGGGAGAGTTAGCGGCCGAAACGTATGGCTCCTTTGCCGCATCCACGTCTCGACCTTGAGCGTCCAGTCGCGGTGGTTACCGTCCACGCTTCAGCAGTGGCTCCCACACCATGGTGGTCCATCAACCGGGGCAGGCCCACAAGTGCAGCCGATTCCAACGTGCGGGGATCAGTCACTCGGCAGGGACTCGCACTCATTCCCTGATTGACGTTCTTTCCTGCAAATCCACTCTAATTTCGCGCGATTTCCGGCGGACGGGCAACGTCCGCGCCGAACCGAGAGCAGATCGAGCGGAGCAAAACGCGTCAGCGCAGTTCGCCCGTCTCGGCGCTCGCCCAAAGCCAGGCCGCTGCCGGCCGGTGATTGCCTTGCTATCGACGGCACGCGGCGGCCGGCTATCGCGAATCGTCGATACGCTCGCGGATGGCGCTGGGGTGACGACGTCGCGACCACACATGCACTGGGTGGCCCGGACCACGGCCGCATCGACCTCCACGGAATGGGCTTGGCTCATAGCGCCCGTGCTCTGATCTCCCTCGCGGCACCGCGCTTTCGGGACGAGTTGACGGCAGCGGCGCTGAACCACGGGTTGTTCTGCCGGATCCGTGGCCCGGAGGCGGTACTATGGGTACATCGTCAGCATCCTCGAGGCAGGTGGCAACGGCGCACCACGTCGCGATGCTTCCCACTTCTTTCGCGTGGATCAAGCGCCGCCGCACCGGCTCGCGCAGATACCGATATGGAGATGATCCAGATCATGATCCGGGTCCTCGTAGTGGACGACAGCCTGACAAATCGTGTCTACGTCTCGGCGCTGCTGAAAGGCGCGCCTGACATCGAGGTCTGCGGCACCGCTGTCAACGGCAGGGAGGCAGTCGAGAAATCGCGGGAGCTCAACCCCAACGTCGTGGTAATGGACATCAACATGCCCGAGATGAATGGCATCGAAGCAACCCGAGAGCTCAGCGAGCAGCTACCGAGCGTAGCGGTGGTCATCATGTCCACAGAGAGCGAAATCGACTACCTGCGGCGGGCGCTGCAGGCAGGCGCAAGGGAATACCTGACCAAGCCGTTTGAGGCTGAGGAACTCTTTGAGGCTGTCCGCCGTGTCGACAGGCTGGGACGGCTCCGCCAGGAGGCCTTCGAGCTGACTGCTTCCACGGCAGGACGAATGCCGGAGCCCGTAGAAGGGGAGGTCACCGTGATCTTCGGCGGAAAGGGCGGCTCGGGACGCACGCTCTTGGCCGGGAACCTCGCTGCGGCACTGGCAGCTGCTACACGGGCACCCGTGGCACTTGTCGACCTTGATCTGAGATTCGGTGATGTCAGCCTCCTATTCAATCTCGATGCTCACCGCGGGATTGCTGATATTGCAACGGCAGACGTCATGGATTGGGAATTCGTGTCGTCAGTGATGGTCGATGGCCCCCTGGGAGTGCGAGTCCTGACCGCTCCGATTAGTCCCGAGTTTGCCGAGCTCGTGACTCCGGCAGCCTTCACAGCAATGCTTGCAATGCTACGGGAGCACTTCCTCCATACCGTCATCGATACGTCAACTCAGCTTGGAGAGACGACACTCGTCGCACTTGATGCGGCCACGAAGATCGTGGTGGTTGTCAACCCGACAATGCTCTCGATCAAGAATGCCAAGCTGACGCTGCACATCCTCTCAGTACTGAACGTGGCAAGCGATAGGACGTGCCTGGTCGTCGTTCATAACGCAGAAAGACAGTCGATACAGCTCGAGGACATTGAGCGAACGCTGCAGTGCCCCGCGGCCGTGGTGATCCCGTTTGACGGTGACACGGTAGAGGGCGCCCTGCGTGAAGGCAAATCCTTTCTGGACACCAAACCCGAGGCCAGGATCAGCCGTTCGGTGCGCGTTCTGGTGGGCCAGGTGGTGGGCGCGGCTGTGGAAGCCGGCGAGCCTCACCCACGGCAGCGAGCATCGCCCGTGCTTCGGGCCGCGAGTCACTCCTAATCGAGGCGTGCGGCGGTCGAGTACGACGGAAACGCCGCCGTGAGTGCCCGGAGTCCCGATAGCGCTTCGGCGAGAGCGTCATCGATGTCGACGACGTCCAGATCGGTGGGCATGCGGCCAGAGCGACAGAGGGCTTCGGCCGCCTCGCAGAGCCCGGCCAGGGATTGCGCCCCCACCAAGTAGCTCGCACTGCGCAAAGTGTGCGCGGCACGCTGGCACAACGGCACATCGGCGTTGGTCAGCGCGCTGCGCATCAATGCGATCTGCTGTGGAGCATCGTTGACATAGGCTGCGACCACGTCAGCAAACGCGTCGCCCATCTGTGCGGCGAGATGCTCGAGCGTGCTGACGTCAATGGCAGGCGCGGAGACGACGGTGCCTGTCGGCGATGTAGACGAGGCTGTGAGGGCCGAGGTGATCTTCGATGC